>ENA-OROS01000168-OROS01000168.1-human-gut-metagenome-genome-assembly--contig:-NODE-168-length-48937-cov-11.012479_pt1 | contig 48937 bp, 35 predicted proteins | sample MGYA00242134_ERZ509059 | MGnify/ENA primary metagenome ERZ509059 (study PRJEB26280, sample SAMEA2338753) | human gut metagenome | biome: human gut; feature: human-associated habitat; material: faeces... | reverse complement strand
TCTTGCGGCATTTCCAGCAGGAGTGATTTTGCAAAAAGTTCATAGAACAATTCCCGCCCAGCAAAGCGCAATCGACGAAAATCGGTTGCGCTTTTTCACTGCCTGCCCCATACAGCGAGGAACGCCGGAAAGCCGCAAGCGAAGCGACAAATCAAAATAGTGTGAATAAGCTGTAACGGTGCGGGTTCAGCTCATCTTCAAACTGCAATTCTCTGATGAAATCGTCCATCAGTTCCGTAGTAAATCCCAAAGGGCAGCAATCACCAAGCTTGGGAATGATGTGCTTTTCAACTACTGTGCTATACTTGATATATGTTGATTCTTTCGCCTTGCTTTTCTTTGCGTGAAGCCACCCCATACAATAGGCGGAAAACAGATTTGGAGTCCTGGATGTTGGCAAGGGATTTCCGCTTGCTAACGCCGCTTTGCACTTTTCTGCTTTTTCTTTGGCCTCACGATATGTTTTTCCATAGCAGTATCCATACTTGATTTTTCCGGATAGTTCGCGCCCTTTGCTATAGCGGGCTTCCCAGCGTCCATCCCGCCGTCTGAAGATATTTTCACCCTTTGCCATTTTGTAATTCCTCCTTGTGCTGTGATCATATGGGTGTGGATCTTATTTTAAATCCATCCAGACTGCTGGATTGACTGCGCTAAACTTTCAAATCAAGGTATTTCTTCGACAAATATTGCCGTGCGCTGATAAAATCACACTTTTTCTTCCATTTCCTTGTTGAGGCAGTTGCATTCCGACGTGCAATATGCTATAATGTTTCATGGAGGGACAGAGCGTTTCAACTGTGCTCGGCAAGTTGGAGGTTCATTCTCGGAAAAAAGGATGACTGCCTCTTTTACCTTCGATACTACTGTTCTGCAAATTGCCGCACTTATGCATACAAGGAGCATCTCCAATGTTTCCAGGAGCTGTTTGCAGCGATGGAGCAGACTTTCAAACCAGAAGCCAATGTTAACATGCTGCTTCATCAGGTTTTTGACACGATGCTGTCTTTTGCCGCAAGAGTCCTTGGCGGTGAGATGCCGGATGATGATGCGACCACACAGTGGGCATTTGAACAGATATACAGCTTTGTTGTACCTAACGTTCGTGAAGAGCTTTTGATCCCATCTGGCTCAACACCGACCTGACGGTGCAGCTATTAGAGATTAAAAGCGAAGGGATGTGGGATATATGGCGACAACAGCGATCGGCTGTTTGGCAGAGGAGCGCTCCGCAGATGTGATTATTCAGGTAGCAAAACCTGTACTGCGGCAAAAGAAGCTGTACCTGATAACGAAGCGTGTTTTTGACATAGTATGCTCTTTTTTGGGCCTGCTGATTCTGGCAATCCCGATGATGATCATTGCATTGATCATCACCATAAACTCGCCGGGCGCCCCGATTTTTAAGCAGGAGCGGCTCGGTATCAATGGAAAGCCTTTTATGATCTATAAATTCAGATCCATGCGCCTTGATGCAGAGGAAAACGGTCCTCAGTGGGCGGATGAACAGGATCCAAGATGCACACACTTCGGCCAAATCCTCCGGCGCACTCGGCTGGACGAGCTTCCCCAGCTCTATAATATCCTACGCGGCGACATGAGCTTCGTTGGCCCGCGACCGGAGCGTGCCTATTTCTACAGAGAATTTGAGAAATATATTCCAGACTTCTCCAACCGCCTGCTGGTCACACCGGGACTGACCGGGTATGCGCAGGTAAACGGCGGATACTCACTGAAGCCGGAAGAAAAGATTATCTACGATATGGAATACATTGAACGCCAATCCATCGCCCTTGACATCAAATGCCTCTTAAAGACTGTACATATCGTTTTTTCTCATGAGGGAGCCAGGTGATATTGGTGCGTTAGGGTCCTTAAACCGGAACAAGAAACAAGTAAGAGAGATTGTGAAAAAATGAAACGTGACATCCTTTTCCTCTGCCAGTTTTTCTATCCAGAATACAATTCCTCCGCAACGCTCCCTTTTGATACTGCCAGTTATTTGGCGCAAAACGGATACTCTGTCGGTGCCTTGTGCGGCTACCCAAGGGAATATAACACCAGCGGTGAGGTTCCAGTTAGAGAGATGAAGGATGGCGTTTCCATTCACCGGCTTCACTATATGCAGCTCAGCCGACACAGTAAGATTGGAAGACTGATCAACTATTTTTCTTTTACATTCTCGGTCTTGCTCCATATTTTCGAAATTAAGGACTACCAAGCGGTCATTGTCTATTCGAATCCACCGGTACTTCCTATTGCTGCAATTTTGGCCAATAGACTCTTTAAAACGAGAATCATTTTCGTGTCCTACGATGTTTATCCGGAAGTTGCCTACGCCTCGGGCAGTCTGAGAGAAGGAAGCACCGTTTCAAGCGTGATGCAGCGAATCAATAGAAGCCTCTTCCAACGCGCTGAATCCGTCGTTGCATTGACCGATGAGATGCGGGAATACCTTCTTGATCATCGACCTGAGCTTTCCGCAGACCGCATTGTCACCATCTCCAATTGGGCGCATGAAGCAACAGCTGGCAGCAAGTCCACAGCACGGGCTGAACTGGGATATACAGATGAGGACTTTATCGTTGCCTACTTTGGCAATATCGGTATCTGTCAGGATGAAACAGCCTTGATTCAGGCGATGGATCAATTGGCAGATTACAAGAATATCAAATTTTTAATTGCCGGGCACGGAAACAAAATGCCATCAGTCCGACAGGCGGCAGAACGGCTTCCCAATGTCAGAATCTGCGATTTTCTCACCGGAACTGCTTTTGAGCATGCGGTCGCTGCCAGTTCCTGTGGCATTGTCAGTCTCGAACAGGGGCTGACCGGTATGTGCGCCCCCAGTAAATATTATAGCTATCTGCAGGGCGGTTTGCCAATTCTGGCTGTTGCGGAACAGAACTCCTACTTATCAAAGGAAGCCTTGCATTCTGAAATTGGGCTATGTTCAGATGTGGGAAATGGTGTGCAGCTCACCCAGAATATCTTGCAATTGTATCAGAACCCGGAACTGGGCAAAAAAATGTCCGGCAATGCAGTGAGACTATACACGGAAAGGTATGCAAAGGGCATCGGCTTGAACAAGTATGTCGCCTTGCTCAAGAACGTATTACGCACGGCAACTAAGGAATTGCTTTTCATGAAATACATATTCATTAACTCTGTCTATGGATTTGGAAGTACAGGCAGAATTATCGCAGATAAATGTGAACAGCTCAAAAACGAGGGCCATGAATGTGCTGCCGCATATGGAAGAACATGTGCAGATAACGGCGCGGCACAATTGATTCGAATCGGCACGAAGCCGGATTATCTGTTTCACGCAGGAATTACGCGCTTATTCGATTTGAATGGATACGGCTCCAGAGCGGCAACACAGCGATTGCTTTCGCAAATCGAGCATTTTCAGCCAGGTGTGATTTGGCTGCACAACCTGCATGGCTACTATTTAAATATTGAACTGCTCTTCAAATGGTTGAAGGAGCATTCTCAAATCAAAATCCTTTGGACGCTTCACGATTGCTGGGCATTTACCGGACACTGTGTTCATTTCAGCGCCGCCAAATGTGACCGCTGGAAATCCGGCTGCGGAGATTGTCCACAGCTGAAGGCATATCCCAAAACATATGGGGCGGATCACACGCAGAGGAACTACCGGCAGAAACAGGCGTGCTTTACTGGCCTTGCGAACTTGACGATCATTGTTCCATCGGAGTGGTTGGCCCGGACAGTGAAGCAAAGCTTCTTAAAAGAGTACCCTGTTGAAGTAGTACACAATCAGATCGATAAAAGCCTGTTCAAGCCAACACCGAGTGATTTCCGAGAACAATACGGATTGGACGGGAAAACAGTTATTTTGGGTGTAGCCAGCGTTTGGGATAAGGAGAAAGGACTGCTCGATTTTTGCCGGCTGCGGGAAAAGCTGGACAGCCGGTTTGCAATCGTCTTGGTAGGCGTGACGGATAAGCAAAAAAGTAGGCTCTTGCCGGGCATCCTGGCCCTGCCCCGTACAGCCAGTCCCGGTGAGTTGGCCAAAATATACAGTGCGGCAGACGTGTTCGTCAATCCTACGCATCAGGATACATACCCAACGGTGAACTTGGAGGCCAGAGCCTGTGGGACGCCAGTCATCACCTATGATGTCGGTGGCAGCCCTGAGAGTGCAGGCGGAAAGTACATTGTAAAAGAGAATGATATTGACGGGTTGGCAGAGCAAATTTACAAACTGACGGAACGAGAAGCGGTGAAGCGATCTGTATGATTATTTTAGGACCATTGTTCCCGGAGGAACGGGAACAGGAAATTATATCCGCGTCAAAACGAGGCGTCTCCAATGCGGCGAATAACTTTCAATGGAGTTTAATCAAGGGAATCCATGCGAATACAGATGAACCGCTGATTGTTATCAATGCCCTGCCGGTTGGAACATGGCCTAAAAACTTCAAAATCTTTCACCTGAAAGATACAGACTGGTCCTGTGGGAGCATAGTCGGCCATGAGGTCGGCTGCTGGAATATCCCGCTCGTAAAACAATTCATACGAATGAGGAAGGTGCGGGCGTGGCTGAAGAAGTATCCATGTGAATCGGAACTCCTGATTTTCACAGCATATCTTCCGTTTTTGTGGGCTGTCAATAAACTGAAGCCCGAATACAAAGTAACGGCAGTGATTACGGATATCCCCGAGTTTTATGATATGCACCAGGTTTCTGCATTTAGGAAGCTCTTGCGGAAGATCCACTGCAAAATTGTTTATCATTTTATGGCAAGGATAGATCGTTTCATCCTCCTGACGGAACAAATGGCTGTGCCTTTGCATGTGGGCAATCGCCCATACCTCGTGATGGAGGGAATGTGCGGGGATGTTGCAGATGCACCGCCGGTTTCAAAGCCTCAACCATTTTCAATGCTATATACAGGACGGTTGAACCGGCGCTATGGCCTTGAATTACTCCTTCAAGCGATGAAGGAATTGCATGATCCTGACATTGAATTGTGGCTGTGCGGCTCCGGTGAAATGGAGGAAGAAATTCGTGCGTATGCTGCGCAGGATTCCCGTATTCGCTTCTTCGGCTTTTTACCGCATGAGGAAGCGGTGCAGTTGCAGAAGCAAGCAACCGTGCTTGTTAACCCCAGAACCAATCAGGGCGAATACACGAAGTACAGCTTTCCTTCCAAGACCATGGAGTATATGGCATCGGGGCGTCCGGTCATGATGTTTCGTCTGGACGGGATACCCGGAGAGTATGATCCATTCTTAACTTATATTCCAGAGGAGAGCGCTGCTTCCATTCGGGATACGGTGGAATCTCTCAGGGAATTAAGTCCGTCAGAGCTGGATGCGATGGGTGCGAGAGGGAGAGAGTTTGTGCTGAAGAATAAAAATCGGAATGTGCAAATGCGCCGGGTCCTGGACTTTATTCATAAGGAGCAAAGCGACGCATGACAATTGTACCTCTGTTCCTGCTGACGCTCGGTGCGATCAATTGGGGATATGCATATCCGCTGGTGTTCCTGTTTGTAGCTCTGTTGCGGCAGCGAATGCTTGGCAGAGAAATCTATTTTAACTTCTTGTATGCGCCAGGCTTTTGGCTGCTGCTGTCTGCAGGCATGACATATGCCCTGATTGGAATGCGGACGATCTCGGGTGTGTACCACCATGGAATTCTGCCAGTCGTCGCATTCGCAATCGGTTGGCTCATCGCTGAAGGAAGTTCTGATAAACAAATCCGAGATGGCATTTTGGCGCTGGCAGCCGGATTTGGAACTTACGCAACCTTGAATATGCTGGTCAACATCGGAAATAACCGATACCGTTTGATTGATTTCTGGACAGGTACATATCGAGCTGCAACGGGATCCGGCGCACTAAATACGTTGCCGATCTCAGTTGCCCCCTATGCGGTGAAGTTCGAGAAAAGGCTCCCGGTAAAGATCATGTTCCTTGCGTTGTTTTTTGCCACAATTCAGTACATGTTCATGCTGGGAACACGAACACAATTTGCAATTCTTCTGCTGATCGTGATTCTTGCCGCACTGCAATTCGCATACAGCGAGCAGGGCATTGCCGGAGTTTTGAAATGTATTGGAATCATGGCTGTTATCAGCCTGATTGCGTTTCTGCTCTACCATTTCAATGTCTTGTCCATAAGGGACTATATCCTGAGTACAAATCTGGCGGCGCGCTATGAGCGGCGGGCATCCTTAGAGAATGCAGATTCTTTCCGCTTTCAAAGCTTTTGGATCGGAATGCGTGAATTGATTCAGTACCCGATGGGCGGCCGAGCCAGTCAGATATATCGCCATAACATGTGGTTGGATGTTGGCAGAGTTTCAGGAATCATTCCATTTTGCTTGTTGCTGATGTATTCCGTTAAAAACTTCGCCAATGTGACGGCGATATGGAAGAACACCAAAATCCTTCCGTCACTGCGATACCTTCTTCTGTTCTTGTATATCGGCGCATATGTCAATTGCTTTGTTGAACCAATTTGGGAAGGTGCATTGAACTTCTTCCTCGCTCTGTGCGTAGTGGATGGAATGGTCAGTGCAATGATTAGGAGATTAGAGAATGACCCCGATCCAGAAGAAAGTGTTCCAGATACTTCAAATCTTCACGCAGATCTGTGATCAGCTGCAGTTGAAATACTTCTTAGTATGTGGCAGTGCGCTGGGGGCGGTTAAGTATGGCGGTTTTGTCCCTTGGGATGATGATGTCGATGTCGCGCTATTCCGCAATGATTATGAACGCTTCTGCAAGGAAGCTCCGGCTTTGCTTCCGGAACAGCTCTTCCTTCAAAACTTTCAATCAGATCCTGCGTTTCCTGCAATCTACAGCAAGCTGAGGAATTCAGAAACGACCTGCATTGAGGAAAGCGTCGCGGCACTTCCAATCAACCATGGAATCAGCATTGACATTTTCCCCCTGGATGGTTACCCGACAGATAAAAAAGAGCAGGAACGACTGGAACGCAAGAAAGTCTGGTTTGTCAGAAAGCTATCCATTCCCTGCGTTCGTCCTGAGCGATGGAAAGAAGCGGTTGTGAATCCGCTGCGAGCTTTGGGCTTTGGTAAAAATACCGCACAAACTGCTGCGGCCTATACAGCATTGATCTCTGCGTGGCCGGTAGAATCTTCGAATGTCATCGCAAACCACGGGAACTGGCAAGGCCGCTTGGAATACCACAGAAAAGAAATATATGGCGATGGCAGCTACGGCATATTCGAGGGGCTTCCGGTCCGGCTTCCGGAAGACTGTGATGCGTATCTGAAGCAGAAGTATGGTGACTATCGGAAAGATCCACCGTCAGACAGGCAAAAAAGCCATCACAGATACTTGAAATTAGATACCGAGCACCCATACACGGAATACTTGGGATTTTAGGGCACACGCCCTGAAGAATATAGCAAAATCAAAAATAAAGGAAGGTTATGGAATGAAAAGAAAGACACCAGTCAAACTGATAGGCTATTTGTTATGCGTTGTACTTTTGTGTGGCCTGTTGGCCGGGTGTGGCAATGACAAAGTGCAAGAAGAACAGAATGATAATGCTTCTGCAGATACGATTCCAGAAGATGTAGTCGTTCATACAGGCTACGGTGATCTGCATTATCCGGATCGTTGGCAGGAGTATGTTACCATTCGCCAGGAGCAGAACGGAAACACGATTGCGGTTACCTTTGAAACCAAGAGCGGAGAAGAAACCTATGAATTGTTCAAGGTTTTAATTGGTGATGACAGCAGTGAGGTTGTCGGCAGCCTGACGGATGACACAGGGACCCAGCGAAATGTTTATCTGCATGTAGATGAACTGCCTGCCGACTCTGGCTTGGAAGAGACAGAGCAGACACGCTTCTACGCAATGCAGGAGGACTTAAATTATCTAATCGATAATTTAAAATAAATGTAAGGAGAAACTGACATGGCAAGAGAAACGATGAAAAGGTATCTGTCGATGTGCTTTGTCGTCGTCATGCTGCTGACAACACTGCTGCCTGTTGGCGCGTATGCGGCAGATGACTCGGCAATTGAGGATACCACCACAAACTACGAAGAACCTGTTGCTTCTGAACTCGAGGATGTCTCCATTGAACTGGAAGACCAGAAATCGGAGCAGGCGGATGACACATCTGCCGTCACTGAGATTTCAGACTATGCGACATTCCTTTCCTGCTTCAATGTTCTGGAAGGCTATGCCCAGACCTATGCGGAAGAAAATGCTGGTGAGGATGCCAATGCGCTGATCATCAACTATATCCGTACAGGTGTGGAGCGGTACACCTCCGGCACTTGGGAAATGGTCTGCGGCAAGGAGAATACTGCCTTCACCGCCTACGTTTCCGAGCAGGATACCGCTAATAACACTTCGGCCTCTGCGCTGAAGAACATCAACAACTTCACATTGCCCAATGGCAATAAAGTTGACCTTGGTCATGTGTTTGGCGCAATGGATGTGGCCAATTACGCCAAGATGCAGGGCATGACGGATGCTGTTGTTCAGGCTCGTGCCGACATGGGCAGTTGGGCCGGTGACATTACGGATCTGATGTACTGCGCCGAAAACGTGGATATTGCTGACAAGGTAGATACAACGGAGACTGACGTCGATACGCTTGCTGCCAACATTCGCGCAAGATACCTCGGCGTGGATTACGGCACGCTCAACAGTGTAGAACACTCCTTCACCGATACGGACCTCTATGGCGACATGGATGCGTTCTATCTCACAACGGAGATGAACCGCGGCGGTGTGGCTCTGAGCACGATTATCGAGAACTACTTCACCGCAGGGCTTACAGATACAAGCCGCGCTTCCTACTTCCTGACCAACCGCCTGAGCGGCATGGTCACTAAGGACGGTATCCGGAGCAAGGTCCTGAGCACCTATACCGGGAATACCCTGATCGGTGCGCTGGAGAGCTCCTATTCTCTGACCGACCTTTCCAACTATGAGACGCTGCGTAAAGCGTGCTGCTACGCCTTTGCAGATTATCTCTTTGATCTTGCGGGTGACCCGAACGGTACCGACCCGGTCGACCCCGATCCGGATCCCGAACCCGACCCGGAGCCGGATGACGCATACTACTCTGTGTTCTCTTCGGATACAACGACAGTAGCTCCCGGCGTGACGCAGACGATCAACTATGCGCTGACCAAGGACGACAAGCAGATCGTTTACTACATTGCGACCGCTGATATTTCCCGCGATGATGTGAGCATCTTTGCAAACTATCATGCCAACGATCCCTCGCAGGGCTGGGCCATGTCCCGCGTATCCGACCAGATGGCGGCGGCCCAGAAGCGACACTCCGATCCGTCCGACACTGCGAACTATGTGGAGCACTACAATGCTGTGGTCGGCGTCAATGCAGACTTCTACAACATGACTACCGGCGCTCCCAGCGGTGCTCTGGTCATGGAGGGTGTCGAATATCACAGTGTCGCCTCTGAAAACTTCTTTGCGATTCTGAAGGATGGCACCGCCATGATTGGCAGTCCCAGCGACTACGCAGCTTATCAGGATCAGATCCAGGAGGCTGTCGGCGGCAGCGTTTATCTGGTCAAGGACGGAGAGTCTGTTGTGGGCAGTTCCGCCGACTACTATAACAGCCGTCATTCCCGCACCTGTGTGGGTATCACCGCTGAGGGCAAGGTCGTCCTGATGGTGCTGGACGGTCGTCAGGAACCCTTCTCCGCCGGCGGCAGTGCTGAAGAACTGGCACAGATCATGCTGGACGCAGGCTGCGTGACCGCAATCAATCTGGACGGCGGCGGTTCCACTACCTTCGTAGCGAAGCAGGAAGGCAGCGATACGCTCACGGTCGTGAACCGTCCTTCGGATGGCTATGAGCGTTCCGTCAGCTCCTCTCTGATGGTGGTTTCCACGGCCCCCGTCTCCACGGAGTTTGATCATGCCCTGATCACCTCCGCCTATGATTACTTGACGAGCGGCGCCACCGTTCGCCTGGTCGCTTCCGGTGTCAGTGTATCCGGCAGCGCGGCGGAACTCCCTGCTGATATCACATGGAAGTCTGCGGATGAAACCATTGGTACCGTTTCTGAAGATGGTGTCTTCACCGCCGTCAAAAAGGGCAGCGTGGAGATCCAACTCCTGTCCGGTGATACGGTGATCGGCAGCAAGACGCTTACCGTGGTCGAGCCGAATGGTCTGAAATTCTCCAAAACGAGCATCAACGCCATTTACGGTGATTCGGTGCGACTTCCCCTGGTTGCAACATACAATGAAAATCCTGTCGCCGTGTGCGCAGGCGATATTACATTTGAACTGAGCAACGATGCAGCGGGCGTCGTTGAAGCTGCAAACAATGGCTTCGCCTTTACCGGCAGTGAGGCGTCCGGTCTGCGCAATGTGACCATCACGGCCATGATCACGCGGGACTACTCCATCAGCGCTACGATCAAGGTTGCTATGTACAGCGCCAATCAGGCAATCTTCGACTTTGACAACGCTACGAGCGGCGACAGAACCTTCGCATGGACGAGAGATGTCTCCAACGCGGAATATATCCCCGGCGGCGACGACGAGATAGACCGCTATCACGTAATCGATCCCAGCCAGCCTATGAACGTCACCTACGTCTTCGGACTTGACATGATGACGATCAATGTGCCTGAAAAGCTGGAGCCGCTTCTGGCCATGGTAGCCGGCGGCGACATCTCCGGCATCACGGCATGGGATCTGCTGCTCCAGCTGGCGGAGCGTGTCAGCTCTAAAACCGAAGTGACGGTGACTTTCCAGTTTGACCAGAATGTCACTGTGGACATTTCCAACCTGACGGTGTTGAATGATTACTTCCGTCTAACATCCGCATCCTTGGACGAAAACAATCTGCTTACTGTGAAGTGCAACTTCATAAAGCAGAGTCAGGCCATCGATCCCGATACGGCCAACCCCATCTGCATCCTCAGCGGCTTGCAGTTGTCCGCCAAGGACGGCGCACAGTGGGATGCGGATCAGTGCCTGAGTATCGAGAACTCCGGTTCGGTTGGCTACGACATCTATCTGGGCGCAAACGCGCTCTACAACATGGCGAATCAGACCTCCTTCCAGGAGCAGTATGGGATCTATCCCTATGAGGAGCCGGAGAATACCACGCATCCCTGCGGCGGTCATTTCTACTGCGAATCGTATAAGGAGTTCACGGATCGTTTCATCCTGGACAACGGCTCCTGGTCCGGCTGGAAAACGGTCAACGGTACATCCTACTACTTCGTCGAAAACAATGCCTTGAAGGGCATTCACAAGGTCCCCGGCTTCAACGATGAAAGCAACGAGTATTTCTATCAGTTCAATGAGACGACCGGCGCTTGTGAAGGCAAGGTCACTGGGCTGATTGAAGTTGATGGCGCATGGTATTACGCCATCAACGGCGTAGCCAAGTCCGGTTGGTGGAACCTGACGGATGCAGATGGCAACAACGGTTATTACTACTTTGACCCCGACACTTTCCAGGGGCTGAATGGTGAGAACAGCAGCTTCTTCCCCAATGTGACCTATCAATTTGAAAACGGCAAGTTGGTGAAGGGCGCATGGTTGGCCACTGACCACGGTAAGCGCTACTATTATGGCCCCGGCTTTGTTCAGGGCAAGTGGTACACCATTGAAGGCAATCTATATTTCTTCAATCAGGACGGTTATCGCTATGAGGGCCTCCGGTATGTAAAACTGCGCGATAACCATGATGACCCGATTTATTGGTACGACTTTGGAGAAGACGGCATCTGCCATGGCGTATATCAGCACACAGGACTCTTCTACCTTAACGGAAATACGTATTATACCATCAACGGTATGGTCTGCAACGGCCTGTATCTGGCAGAAGACGGATACTACTATTATTTCGGAAGCGTAGACTACACGGCAGTGAAGAACACCCGTCATTGGGTTTCTTACCCCAATGATACTGGCTTTGCACCGGCATTCTACAGCTTTGATGAAGATGGCCGCATGATCATTGATACGCCCGATCCCTCGAAGGATGGCATTGTGAATGAGGACGGCGAACTGTATTACTATGTCAACGGCGTCCGCTTCTACGCTGGCCTGATTCAGATTGACGGTGACTACTACTATGTGAACAGCTACTGCAAGGTCATCGTAAATCAGCGTTACTGGGTGTCTAAGACCAATGATCTGCTGACCGCTGGGTTCTACAACTTTGGCGCAGACGGTAAGATGACCGATGCACCCATTCCGACGCCTGACCCCGATCCGGATCCCAATCCTGATCCCGAAGTGAAGAACGGCATCGTCAGCGAGGACGGCGAGTTGTATTACTATGTGGACGGTGTCAAGACCTACGCTGGCCTGATTCAGATTGACGGTAACTACTACTATGTGAACAGCTACTGCAAGGTTATCACCAATCAGCGCTACTGGGTGTCCAAGACCAATGATCTGCTCCCCGCTGCATTCTACAACTTTGACGCGGAAGGCAAGATGACGGATGCGCCTATTCCGACGCCCGACCCCGATCCGGATCCTGATCCTGATCCCGAGGTAAAGAACGGCATCATCAGCGAGGACGGCGAGTTGTATTACTATGTGGACGGCGTCAAGACCTATGCTGGCCTGATCCAGATTGACGGCGATTACTACTATGTGAACAGCTACTGCAAGGTCATCACCAGTCAGCGCTACTGGGTGTCTAAGACCAACGACCTGCTGCCTGCCACATTCTACACCTTTGGTGCAGACGGCAAGATGGTGAGATGACCGAATAAGCCATGGGGTATGGCGCTAAAAGCGCCATACCCCATAGGGAGACTATATTGAAAGTGGGTGATACCAATGCAGAACATAGGCGTATGGATTCAACAGCATGTCCTGTTGATGTTTGCCATTGGAATTATCATATGTAACTTCATATGGCTGATGTCTTGCAGGGCAAAATTGAACATCAGATGGTATGCAGCGCTTCTCATTGCGCTTCTTCATGATGTTGTGGGATACACCGCAATGCGCCTTTTAGCAATTATTGAAGTTGGCGGAGATCTCAGCAGAGCGGCCAATATGCGCCTTTTTGGAGCAGTATTTCTCTTGCCACTGTTTTATTACTTTGGAGCAAAGCTGTTTAAAAGGAATACTGCTGCTGTAATGGATATCTCAGCAGTCTGCTTAACAATAGGGCTTATTTTTGGCAGATTTGACTGTTTGGTCGGTGGGTGCTGTGCCGGTATGCGTTTTCCAATAGGCAGTTTACATTGGCCACTAAGGGAAATCGAACTAATCTACTATGTCGCTTTCCTGCTGTATTATTGCCCGCGCATACACCATGGGAAAACACACGGTGAGGTATATCCTATTTTTATGATTACCTACGGAATCCTCCGTTTCTTTCTGGAGTGGTTCCGCGTGGAGTACACAACGAGCATAGGTGTCCTACACCTTGCCCATATATGGGCGCTCATATGTTTTATGTTAGGTCTCAGTGTTTATGGAACGCTGAAAGAGAAAAGACAAAAACAGGGAGGAAAAAAAAGATGATGAAACAAGTTTTGAAGCGATTCCTGTCGCTGACATTGGTGCTGCTCATGACAGTAATGCTGCTTCCGTCAGATATTCTGCTGACCACGGCATATGCGGCAACCAGTGGTACAGTGGTAGGTTTGACCGATGAGAATATCGGGCTGAGTTTTACGGGCGACGCAAATGATGCTTGGTCGGCCAATGGTACGAGCATTATCGGCGCAGCTACCAGCACGGGTGGAGCATGCAGCGATACAGCCTATAATTCCACACTGACAATTACAAATGAGAAGTCGACAACAGCGACCCTTTCTTTTGACTATGCTATTGAACAAAATAGCGGCACCATTCAGGTGGACGGGGTTGCGGTCACGGAGGGCGGCAAGTTCTCCAAGGAGCTGGCGCCCAATGCCAGCATAAAGGTCTACATCAAGTCTGGCAGCACCACAGCCACCAAGATTACCATGACCAACGTGAAGCTGGTGGCCGATGTAGAAGCCACCGTGACCTTCCAGCCCGCCGAGAACGGCTCCTATACTGTGGACGGGAAGACTATCACCGAGGTGTACACCCACACCCAGAGCTCCATGACCGCCTATCAGGTAGTAGCAACCCCGGCAGATGGCTATCAGTTCTTGGGCTGGTATAACCTGACCACAGGCAAATGCATCGCGACTGCGGCAACCACCGCCCTGAATATCGAAAGTGACTGCACCGTTACGGCGAAGTTCGCAAGTAAAACGGCTGCTCTCTTTGAAACCGGCGGACAGCCGTTTGACGATCTGGGCGATGCGGTTTCCTATGCACAGGCAAACAGCCAGTCCAAGATCACCTTGGCTACTGATGGCTCCATCAGCGGTACCTATACCATTCCGGCTGGAATTACACTTCTGATTCCGTTTGATGCGGCAGGGACGCTGTATACGGATGCTCCTGCGGCAATTCGCACAGCCCCAGCTTCGAAGCCGTTCCGAACGCTGACGATGAGCGAAGGCACGTCCATTACCGTCAATGGTGCCATCAGCTTGGGCGGCAGATATTATGCTGCTGGCGGTAGTGAGCAGGGACGTCCCGTTGGTGATTATGGATACATCAAAATGACGGATAACAGCTCCATTACAGTCAAGAACGGTGGTAATCTCTACGCATGGGGCTTTATCTCCGGCAGCGGCTCTGTTTTGGCGGAATCTGGCGCTACGGTGTACGAATTCTATCAGATTGCAGACTTCCGTGGCGGCAGCGCATCTTCCAATATGGGCAACAAGGTGTTCCCATTTTCGCAGTACTTCGTACAAAACATCGAAGTTCCCTTGACGTTGAATGCCGGCGCTAACGAGAAAGTTTACAGCGGCGTTTATGCAATGAGCACCACATATACCACCTCCATCAATTTCATTGGCAACAATGGTATGTTCAAAGTGGAATCTGGTAGCTTTACTAAGGATTACGATGAAAAGACGGATCGTCTTGTATTCACAGTAAACGGCGAAGCGGCATTGAACACGTTGTCGCTGACGCTTGCGGGCATGAATGTCAACTCTGCAAGCTACGTACTGCCCATCACCAACAACATTACCATCAATATCCAGTCCGGAAATGTGACCATCAATCAGGACGCAGCTCTGCTGGCGGGCGTTGAGGTCAACATTGCCGAAGGCGCTGGCCTGACGGTTGCAAACGGAAAGAATATCTATTTCTATGACAGCGATGAGTGGAAATCCGACAACTTTGTCTGGGGCCCCTGCAAGTTTAAGTCCGTGGCCTATGCGCCGGGTAAGGCATACAACCGCACCAATAACGACTTGGTTGATGCCAAGATGGATGTGAACGGCAGCGTAACGGCTATTGGCGCCATCTACACCACCGCAGGCGGCGCGGACATCTGCTCCAGCAACGGCACCGGCATCTACAACCAGCAGGGTACCCCCGGCACGGAGACCGCAACCTATCAGTATAATGCAAATGGCAATAATGCGGTGACCATCCCCATCACCGCTGCCAAGCTGCACAACGCAGACGGCACCTATACGGAAACTGCGACCGCAAACGCTGGCGATATCATTAACTATGTCAATGGCGTTTGGGGCGGCGAAGAGCCCACGGAGCTGACGGTTACCTTCGAAGCCAACGGAAGTACGGAATACCCGGTCGAGGGTACGATGGCTCCGCAGACTGTGACCGCAAAGACGGATACCGTGCTGACCACAAATACCTTCACCCGTGAGGGCTACAACTTCACGGGTTGGAACACCGCAGCCGATGGCACCGGCACCTCCTATGCGGATGGTGCGACCGTTAATCTGACCGAGAACACCACTCTCTACGCACAGTGGCAGTTCTGGAACGGCTGGTTTACGGATGTGAACGGCAAGCAGTACTACAAGGACGGCGAACTGCAGAAGACTGGTTGGACAGTCATTGACGGCAATACCTACTATCTGGATACCGAAACCGGATATGCGGCTACCGGAATCACGACACTGGTCCCCGATGGAGCAACGGAAGAAGCCCGCTGCGTCTTTGATGCGGAAGGCGTATTCCAGAGCGACGTTACCGGTGTTTACAGCGTCGGAGCGGACACCTATTGGCTCAACAGCGGCATCATCGAAGAGGAAGCAGGTTTGAAGCGCGTTGTCAAGGAGAACGGCGAGGTCAACTATTATTACTTCGCAGTCCAGAAGAATCTGGAGGAGCGTGAGGGCCTGACCCTCTCGGCTGCAGTAAAGAGTACTATGCTGGACGGCAAGGATTGCTGGCTTCACAAGACCAATGGCCTTGCGCTTCCTGAGTGGGGCTACTACTTCGATGAAAACGGCGTCATTCTGCACGACGAGGACACCGGCAAGAACGGGATCCTGAAGGATGGCGAAGACTTCTTCTACTATGTCGACGGCATCAAGGCTCCTGCAGGCATGATCCAGATCGGTGACGATTACTACTATGCCAACAGCAAGGGCCAGCTGATCGTGAACCAGACCTACTACTGCTCCAGAACGAACGGCCTGATGGAGGAAGGAATCTATGCCTTTGACGCAGAGGGCAAGCTCATTCAGGGCGCAACGGACAAGAATGGCATCGTAAAGGACGATGACGGCGTACTTCGTTACTATGTCAACGGCAAGGTAACCTATGTCGGCCTGATTGAAATTGACGGTGACTTCTACTATGTCCGCAGCAACGGCGAGGTCGTGACCAATTGCGTATATTGGATCACTTGGACGCACGGCCTGATGGAAGCCGGTTACTACACGTTCGATGAAAACGGAAAGCTGACCGGCACTCCGAAGAATGGCATCGTCGAGGAAGATGGCGTTCTGCATTACTATGTCAACGGAACACTGACCTATGCGGGCCTCATCAAAATTGGCGATGATTACTACTATGTGAATTCCAAGTGTGAAGTGGTACGCGATTGCGATTACTACATTTCCTGGACACATGACCTGATGCCCCAGGGCAGATATCACTTCGACGCAGATGGCAAACTGACAGGTAGCGTCGCACCTCTGAAGAACGGAATCTACGAGGAAGATGGAAGCCTGTACTTCTATCGGAACGGCGAACGTGCTTATGCCGGCCTGATCCAGATCGATGGCGACTACTACTATGTGCGTTCCACTTGTGAGGTTGTCCATGACTGCAGCTACTATGTGTATTGGACACACGGCCTGATGCCGGAGGGATATTACAACTTTGACAGTGCTGGCCGAATGATTCTGGACAGCGAAACCGAGTAAATACACTGGAACCGCCGGGGCGCACCTTGGCGCCTCGGCGGTTCTCTTTAATCACACAACATCGGAGATGAGAAGGATGAAAGTGCTGTTTGTCAATTTGGTATATGGGATCGGAAGCACTGGAAAAATCATCGCTGATATCATGAATCTGCTGAAAAAGTATGGCAATGATGTAAAGGCTTTATACGGTACGGGAGCATGCTCCGACAATGCGGACACAGTGAAGGTGTCTGGAAAGCTGGAGTATTACTTTCACAACGCAGTATCACGATTCACAGACCACGCGGGTCTATATTCCTGGGCGGCGACCAGAAAGATGATCCGAGAAATCAGAGCGTTTCAGCCTGATCTTATCCACCTGCACACGCTGCACGGCTTCTATGTGAATTACGAGATGCTGTTCCGATTTTTGAAGGAAGCGAATATCCCCGTCGTTTGGACTTTGCATGATTGCTGGACTTTTACTGGACATTGCACACATTTCTCGCAAGTCAAGTGTATACAATGGCAGACCGAGTGCCGGGACTGCAAATTGCTGTACCGGTATCCGCAATGCTATTGGAAGGGCGATGTAAGGCGCAACTTCCTTCGCAAGAAGGCTGCCTTTACCGGTGTAAAAAATCTGACCATCACCACACCCTCGCAGTGGCTTGCAGATCAGGTTTCCCGGTCGTTCCTACAGAATTATCCGATAACTGTTATCCCCAACGGAATTGACCGCATGATTTTCTCCCCACAGCCCAGCAGCTTGCGTGAAAAGTATCATCTGGAAGATAAGAAAATTGTCCTCGGGGTAGCAAATGCATGGAATGCACGCAAGGGTCTGCCGGATTTGCTGACACTTGCTGACCGACTCGGTTCTGACTATCAGGTGGTTTTGATTGGCCTGATTGAAAAGCAACTGCCGGATATTCCTTCCGATGTGCTTGGGCTTTTACGCACGGCAAATCAAACAGAGTTGGCACAGTGGTACTCCGCTGCAGATGTGTTTGTGAACCCTACCTATGAGGAAACCTTTGGCCTGACTACGGTAGAGGCCCAGGCGTGCGGAACGCCGGTGGTGGTATATGAGACAGACGGTTGTCCTGAAACGGTAGCACCGGGAAATGGACGCTTGGTTCCGCAGGGCGATATACAGGCATTGGAGAATGCTGTGAGAGACGTGGCAGACAGCAACTGGCGTGCGGATCCTAAAAAAATGGCGCGTTTTGACAAAGACACGGTGTATCAGGGCTATGTTGAACTCTATGAAAATGTTTTGTCTACTTTGGGAAAAGGGCGTGTGATGGCTACATGAGAATTCTTTTTTGCAGCAATTACTTTACGCATCATCAAGTCCCCCTATCCGATGCCCTCTATGAATTGACAAATCACAACTATTGCTTCGTGGCGCATAAAGAGATGGATACGGAGCGAAAGAATCTCGGGTGGGGAAATGATTTGGCGCGTCCATATACCTGTTCGGCATCAGATCAGGAGGTCCAGAAGCAGTTAAGTAATCTGGATGTTTTGATAGCCGGTTCCTTTCCGGAGCGTCAGACAAAGGAATACGGTAAAAAGGCCAAATTGTTTTTCCGATATTCCGAGCGAATCTTAAAGACAGGAAATCCGCTTCTCAAATATCCAAAACGTTTTTTCCACTGGCACGCTTGCAATCCGCCGTGGCGAAAGGCGTATATGCTCTGTGCCAGCGCCTATACTGCGGGGGATTATGCAAAATTCGGCCTTTTCCGCGGTCGGTGCTATAAATGGGGCTATTTCCCGGAGACGATACGGTATCCCAGCATTGATGACTTGATCGACCGCAAAGCAAAAGCAACCATTTTGTGGTGTGGACGCTTCTTGAGCTGGAAGCATCCCGACGATGTGATCGAGGTTGCAAGGAGACTCCATGATGCAGGATGCTGCTTCAAAATCGAGATGATCGGTACCGGTGAGATGGAGCAGCAGCTCAAGCGACAGGCCTCGGAAGCTGGACTTCTGGATGAAAATGTACAGTTCCTTGGCGCCATGTCTCCGGAAGCCGTGCGCCGTCATATGGAAAGCGCAGGCATCTGCTTATTCACAAGTGACCGCCAAGAGGGCTGGGGCGCTGTGTTAAACGAGGCCATGAACAGCGGCTGTGCGGTGGTTGCCAGCGATGCAGCTGGGGCAACCCCTTACCTCGTAAATGACGGCGTGAATGGAAGCGTTTATCACTCCGGCAATATTCAGGAGCTTTATGAAAAGGTACGACGGCTTCTTGAAAATACGACGATGCAGTATAGCTTTGGAAAAGCGGCGTACCAGACGATCACAGAATTGTGGAATGCGGAGGTTGCGGCAAAGCGATTTTTGCAGCTATCGCAGACCCTTTTGAACGGTACAGATGCTTCCGGCTTGTTTGCGAACGGTCCATGCAGCCCCGCAAAGCCGCTGCGGGAGGACTGGTATCAAAGATGAAGTTAAAGACTATCAAACAACGAATTGTGATTTACCTTGTCAATCATACTCTGGCGGGAACCCGGTTCTTCTCTGCCAAGAGGAATCTTCTTCGTTCCGTCGGCTATGAGATCGGAGAAAATACCAAAATTGTCGGGCCGATCCATAATACAGGGACGCTCCGCATTGGTGCGAATTGTTGGATCGGATGCAATCTCACTGTCCATGGAAATGGGACGGTGACGATTGGAGATAACTGCGATATTGCTCCGGACGTCACCTTCCTGACAGGTGGACACCAGATGGGCGACCACAAAAGGCGGGCTGGAAAAGGCGAATCCTATCATATTACAGTGGGCAGCGGCGTATGGATCGGTGGTCGAGTTACCCTCCTATTGAATACAAGCATCGGAGATGGAAGCATGATTGCGGCCTGTGCCTGTGTTTCCACGGATGTGCCGGCGGATACGCTGGTGGCAGGTATCCCAGCCAAAGTGATGAAGGAGTTTGAAGATTTTGCTGCAGTCGCTCAGAAAGAATAAAGTTGTTAAAAATGCCGGGTGGATCATCGGCGGCAAAGTGACGAACAAGCTACTGGCCTTTGTCGTTGGTATTTTTGCGGCGCGCTATCTTGGCCCGAGCAATTACGGCCTGATCAATTACGCGGCGGCATACGCGACATTCTTTGCCTCGCTCTGTACGCTTGGTATCAACAGTGTGCTCGTCAAGAACTTTGTGGATCATCCAGATCAGCAGGGCGAAACAATTGGAACGACACTGCTGCTGCGGGCTATCTCAAGCCTGCTGTCTGCGCTGGCAATCATCGGTATTGTCAGTGTCGTGGATAGAGGGGAACGTCTTACTGTTGTGGTTGTAGCGCTGTACAGCATTGGCCTTGTTTTTCAGGTGTTTGATACCCTCAACTACTGGTTTCAGGCCAGGCTCCAGTCCAAGTATTCCGCCATTGCCGAACTCGTCTCGTATGCGGCAATGTCTGTGTACAAAATCATTTTGCTCGCACTTGGGAAAAGCGTGGAATGGTTCGCCGTTGCAAGTGCATTGGACTACATCGTACTCGCGGTGTTTTTGCTGATCGCTTATTTCAAAAATGGCGGTACAAGATTTCAGTACTCCCTGAAAAAGGCAAAGGAGCTTCTTCAAAGCAGCGGCAGCTTTATCATAGCCGGGCTGATGGTCTCCATCTATGCCTGCACGGACAAGCTGATGCTCAAGCAGATGCTTGGCGCAGATGCCGTTGGACATTATTCCCTTGCTTCGACGGTCAGCGTTTCATGGGTCTTTATTCTTTCTGCAATCATTGACTCCCTTTATCCGGAGATCGTGCAGAGCTTTCAGAAAGATCGCCTGCGCTATGAACGGAAGAACCGGCAGCTCTACGCAATTGTTTTTTATGTATCCCTGTTTGTATCCGCAATGATCTGCCTTGTTGCAAAGCCATTTATTTTGATTCTCTATGGAGAAACCTATTTACCGGCAGTCGGACCTCTGCGCATCGTGGTCTGGTACACCGCGTTTTCCTATCTCGGTGTTGCCAGAAACGCATGGATGGTATGTGAAAACAGACAGAAATATCTGAAATACCTGTATGTCAGTGCGGCTGCACTTAATGTTGTGCTGAACCTTGCGCTGATACCATCATGGGGAGCGTCCGGGGCTGCTGCGGCCTCGCTGATCACACAGGCTTCGACAACGATCCTGCTTCCGGCGCTGATTCGTCCCCTGCGTCCAAACACAAAGCTAATGCTGGATGCCGTACTTATGCGCGGCGTACTGCCTGAAAAACAAAGAAACCATACAAAGGAGTAAGACCAGATGATATCGTTCAAAGATAAAATACTGCTCATTACCGGTGGGACAGGCTCCTTTGGCAACGCTGTGCTGCGCCGCTTACTGACCACCAATATTGCAGAGATCCGCATTCTTTCACGGGATGAGAAGAAGCAGGATGATATGCGGCACACCTATCAGGAGCTGTATCCGCAGCACGCGGAGAAAATCAAGTTCTACATAGGTGATGTGCGGGATTACAATTCCATTCTGAATGCGTTCCGCGGTGTGGACTATGTATTTCATGCCGCAGCTTTGAAGCAGGTGCCCTCCTGCGAGTTCTATCCTATGGAAGCGGTCAAAACCAATGTGGCCGGTTCCGACAATGTGATTTCTGCCTGTGTGGCCAACCATGTGAAGAAGGCCATTTTCCTGTCCACGGATAAGGCGGCCTATCCCATCAACGCTATGGGCATGACGAAGGCTGTCATGGAGAAGAATGTGATTGCCCGGTCCAGACAGATGTTGCCTGGGGATCCGGTTCTGTGTTTGACGCGGTATGGCAACGTCATGGCCTCCCGTGGCTCGGTCATTCCGCTGTTCTGCGACCGAATCGACGAGGGAAAGCCTCTGACAATCACGAATCCCAATATGACCCGTTTTATGATGACGCTCAGCGATGCCGTAGACCTTGTGCTTTATGCCTTTGAGCATGGCGAACAGGGTGACCTGTTCGTGCAGAAGGCCCCTGCCGCGACCATTGAGACGCTGGCACAGGCTGTGTTGGAGCTGAAGCATTCCAACCTTGGCACGACGATTATCGGAACGCGGCATGGCGAAAAGCTCTTTGAGGTGCTGGTCACTGCAGAGGAAATGATGCGGGCGGAAGACCTGCCCGGCTTCTTCCGCATTCCGGCAGATAATCGGGATCTGAACTATGACAACTATTTCAGCAAGGGAAATCCGGAGTTTGGCAAAATCGAGCAGTATACCTCCCACAACACCCACCGGCTGGATGTGGAGGAGATGAAACAGCTTCTTCTAAAGCTGAAGCTGTTCGGAGGAACTTGCTGATGAATGTACTAATCACCGGCGCAAACGGATTTGTCGGGAAAAATCTGACGCAGCGCCTTTCCACTATCCAGGATCGCAGAGACAGGACCCGGCCCGCACTGCAAATAGAGGAAATCCTTTTATGTTCGCGGGATACTTCGGCAGAAACCCTGGCGGGCTACTGCCAGAAGGCGGATTTCGTGGTCCATCTGGCCGGCGTGAACCGGCCCCAGAATCCAGAAGAATTTACAGCTGGAAACACAGACTTCACCCGTACCCTGTTGGAGATGCTTCGGAAAAGCGGTAACCGGTGCCCGGTATTGCTGTCTTCTTCCATTCAGGCCAGTCTGACCGGACGGTATGCCGGAAGTCCCTATGGACAGTCCAAAAAAGCGGCGGAGGAACTGCTCCTCGCTTACGGCGAGGAAACCGGCGCAGCCGGGATGATCTACCGCCTGCCTAACCTGTTTGGCAAGTGGTGCCGCCCCAACTATAATTCCGCGGTGGCGACCTTCTGCCATCATATCGCACGGGAGGAGCCTATCACTGTTTCAGATCCGGCAGTCGAATTGGAGCTGGTCTACATTGATGACCTGATCGACGAGATTTTGGATGCCATGGAGGGTCAGCCCCACCGGACGGATGGAGCATATTGCAGCGTTCCGGTCAGCCACCGCGTGACGCTGGGTGAGATTGTTCGACTGCTCCAGACCTTCCACGACCAGCCGCAGACACTGTTGCTCCCGGAGATCCCAGAGGGCAGCTTTGAGAAGAAACTCTACAGCACCTATCTTGCCTATCTGCCACCGGAGAAGATTGCGTTCCCGCTGAAGATGAATGTGGACGAGCGCGGCAGCTTCACAGAACTGCTGAAAACTGCCTCCTGCGGTCAGATCTCCGTGAACATCACGAAGGCCGGCATCACCAAAGGGCAGCACTGGCACAACAGCAAGTGGGAATTCTTCATGGTCGTGGCCGGACATGGGCTGATCCAGGAACGCAAAATCGGCTCCGATGAAAAAATCGAATTCGAGGTCAACGGTGACCGGATCCAGGCGGTCCATATGCTGCCGGGCTATACCCATAACATCATTAATCTGAGTGAGACGGAAAATCTGGTGACGGTCATGTGGGCCAACGAGCAGTTTGATCCCGGCCATCCGGATACCTACTTTGAGGAGGTGTAGCAATGGGAAAGCTGAAGTTGATGACGATCATCGGCACGCGGCCGGAGATCATCCGGCTGTCCGCAACGATAAAGTGCTGCGACCGGTACTTTGAGCAGATTCTGGTCCACACCGGTCAGAACTACGACTACACTCTCAATCAGGTGTTTTTTGATGACCTTGGCCTCCGGGCACCGGACTATTATCTGGATGCCGTAGGCGACGACCTCGGGGCCACCATTGGGAATATCATTGAGAAATCCTACAAGCTGATGGTACAGCTGAAGCCGGACGCAGTGCTGGTCTTGGGCGACACCAACTCCTGCCTTTCTGTGATTGGCGCCAAGCGACTGCACATTCCGATTTTCCATATGGAGGCGGGAAACCGCTGCAAGGATGAGTGCCTGCCGGAGGAGACGAACCGCCGCATCGTAGACATCATCAGCGACGTCAATCTCTGCTATTCGGAGCATGCACGTCGGTATCTGATGGAGTGTGGACTGCCGAAGGAGCGCACCTTCGTAACTGGCAGCCCCATGGCCGAGGTGCTGCACGCCAATCTGGACAAGATTGAAGCAAGTGATATCCACCAGCGCCTGGGACTGACCAAGGGACAGTACATTCTGCTCTCGGCTCATCGGGAGGAAAACATTGATATGGATCGCAATTTTGTCCAACTGTTCACGGCGGTCAATGCCATGGCGGAGAAGTACGATATGCCGATCCTTTACTCCTGCCATCCAAGGAGCCGGAAACGGCTCGAGGCAACGGGCTTCCAGTTGGACAGCCGCGTGATCGCCCACGAGCCGCTGGGCTTTCATGATTACAACTGCCTGCAGATGAACGCCTTTGCGGTGGTCTCCGACAGCGGCACGCTGCCGGAGGAGAGCAGCTTTTTCCTGTCTGTGAGCAAGCCGTTCCCGGCGGTCAGCATCCGAACCTCTACCGAGCGCCACGAGGCGCTGGATGCCGGATGCTTTGTACTCGCCGGAATCGACGCGGAGTCCCTCCTGCAGGCGGTGGAGATGGCTGTCGGAATGCAGCGGGCTGAATGCTTTGGTACGCCGGTGGCGGATTATGTCGCTGAAAATGTGTCCATGAAGGTCGCCAGAATCATTCAGAGCTACACGGGCATCGTGAATAAAATGGTTTGGAGGAAGGACGGATAAATGGCGCTTGCGGATATTCACATACATCTATTGTTTGGAGTGGATGACGGTGCAAAAGACGAGGATGAGATGCACGCCATTTTAGATGCGGCCTATCAAACTGGCACAAGGGTGCTTTGCTGTACCCCTCATTTCCACCCCGGCTACTTTGGAGACAATTATGGCAAGGTAAATGCGGCATTTGAGCGCTTGTCGAGCTATGTGCAGAAAACATATCCAGACATGGCGCTGTATTTGGGAAATGAACTTCGGTATGAACCGGAATGTGTGAATTGGCTGAGGCAAGGCGTTTGCAGAACGGTCAACGGGACCAGATATGTGCTGGTGGACTTTTCGGAAGCAGCACCCGAAAAAGCAATTGGAAATGGCCTTCATGCATTGCTCAACGCAGGCTATATCCCGATTCTTGCCCATGTCGAACGCTATCGATCCCTGCATGGAAAAATTCCTATAATCCAATCGTTCTGGCACGATGGCGTAGTGATTCAAGCGGATACACAATCCTTATTCCGCGGGTTTGGCTTGCTTGTTCAGCGTCAATGCCGGAAGCTGTTGTCCCTTGGGCTGATCGACCTTTTTTCCTCAGATGCACACAACTGTACGTCTCGCCCACCTGAAATGTTGGGATGTTTCAATTACATCAGCAAAAAATACGGTGCCGACTATGCGGCGACACTATGCTGCAATAATGCGATCCGTTTATTGCGTGGTGAGGCCGTAAGAAAGGACTTTTCTTAAGCATGAATCAGAAAGCAAATTTTAAAACAGTTACGCTGAAAGACCTGTGGGGCGTATTCGTCCAACGGCTATGGGTCATCATACTCGCAGCCTGCATTTGCTGTGGCGGTTTTCTGGTGTTCAACCGTATGACGTTTGTCCCGCAATATGCCTCTACCGCAACCCTGTACATTCTGCGTCAGGCAGACAGTGCGACTGCCAGCGACGCAAACTCCGATTTTTCCTTGGCCTTGAAGGTAGTCAATGACTGCACCTACCTTTTAAAAAGCCATACCGTTTTGGATGAAGTTATCAGCAGCTTGAATCTGGACATGGAGTACGAGGATCTATATGACTGCGTATCTACTTCTAACCCAGAGGACACCCGTATTCTCGAGGTGACTGTGAAAGCGGATTCCCCCGAACTGGCAAAGCGTATCGTGGATCGAATCTGCACCATCGGTTCAAAGCGCATTGAAGATGCCATGGGGTTTCAGCAGGTGAACCTCTATGAGCTGGGAACGACGGATCCGGATCCCTGTAACCGCACGCGGATGCTCACATTCGCTTTTGTCGGCATTATTGCTGCCGTTGTAACATATGTGATCTTCCTGATCATCTTCCTTCTGGATGACCGTATCAAGACCGATGACGAAAATCTGGAGCGATACCTGGGCCTTAGCGTTCTGGGTAACATTCCGAATGCAGATGGCAAAAAACCCGGAAAATACGGCTATTACAAGACTTATGCGGCGTATAAGACCTCAGCCAAGCAGGAGGTAGAAGATAAATAAAATGGAGAAAACAATTTTGGAAAACGGATCCGCTGTAAAAACGACCTTAAAACTTCCTGGAAAAAAAGACTACTTCACGCAGGAAGCATTTAAGACATTAAGAACCAACTTGCAGTTTTGTGGTCAGGATATCTGCACTGTCGTAATCACAAGCTGCAATGAGAATGAAGGCAAGACAACTATCACTTTACAGCTTGCAAAAAGCCTCGCGGAATTGGATAAGCGTGTGCTGGTCATTGATGCGGATATGCGAAAATCAGTTATGGCAGGGCGTAACACCACAGCGGAAAACCCTGCGGGACTGAGCGAGGTGCTGACAGGGCTGACTTCTGTCAAAGAATGTCTTTATCAGACGCAGTACGAAAAATTGTCAATCATGTTTGCGGGCAAGTACCCGCCCAATCCTGTAGAGTTGCTGAGCGGGCAATACTTTGAAGAGCTTTTGAAGGCTGCGAAAGAGTCTTACGACTATGTGCTAATCGATGTCCCCCCGCTTGGCAGCGTCATTGACGCTGCCGTCGTAGCAGCCAAATGCGATGGAACAATCCTTGTCATTTCGGACAATCAAGTCCGCTACCGGCAGGCCATCGATGTCATAGAACAACTGAGGAAAAGTGGAAGCAAGATTCTCGGAGTAGTTCGCAACAACATTAAGAAGAAGGATGGCGGCTATTACAAGAAGTATTACAAGAACCGCTATCAATAATCTCAAGAGAACATTGGATTCGAGCGATACTTGTTTGAAAAGTTTCTGACTAAGGTGGTAGAAGCTTATGAAAAAGAGAAAAATCGTAGCACTGGTATGTGTAGCAACAGTTCTGCTTCTGGCCGTTTCGGCTTTTTGGTATGTCCAAACAAAGCTGGATAAGATCAACAAGGTACCAGACACAGTAGATGTCATCCCTCCAGATCAGGAAGACTTCGAAACCGATGCAAGCAACGAGCCGAAAGATATCATCGAGCTCAAACCGGAAGAGGTCGATTGGAGTGAGATAGAACCATTTCTGGACGACGACCTGCTCAATATCCTTTTGGTCGGTCAGGATCGACGCGAGGGAGAAGGGCGGCAACGCTCTGACTCTATGATTCTGTGCAGTATCGACCCAGATACAAAGCAGATATCGATGATCTCATTTTTGAGAGATCGGTATGTTCAGATCCCCGGCGGCTATTCTGATAACAGATTGAATGCCGCCTATGTTTTCGGTGGCTTCCCCCTGCTGATGGATACATTACATACTAATTTTGGAGTTTCTATTGACGGGTGCTTTGAGGTTGACTTCTCTGGTTTCCAGAGTGCGATTGGCATACTTGGCGGCGTAGACATTGAGATGACGAGCAAGGAAGCCAGGACAATAAATATCGGCACGGAGGCTGGTGTTTACCACCTGGATGGAACAAAGGCTCTTGCTTATTCTCGTATCAGAAAAATCGACAATGACGTTTATAGGACCCAGCGTCAGCGCAATGTGCTGCAGGCAATCTATACCAAGTTCCGCCAGAGTAATGCAGCAGATCTGATGAAGCTGTTGGATGAAGTACTACCGTATCTGTCAACTGACATGACGAACTCGCAAATCATGCTACTGGCAGCGAAGTGCATCCCAATTATGGAAAGTGCAGAGCTCTCCAGTTATCGTGTCCCGGCAGATGACGCATACCATTATGCTTCTATCCGAGGTATGTCGGTGGTCGTCCCAGATCTGGACAAAATCCATGAGGATCTATTGAACGAGTATCTTCCACTCAATGCGGAGAAAGAGAGCAGTGAATGACCGTTTTACTTACCGGCGGAGCAGGATATATCGGCAGCCATGTGGCAGTTGAACTACTTCAGTCGGGATATGATGTGATCATCGCAGATAACTTCTATAACAGTTCTCAGGAAGTTCCGGAAAGGATAAGGAAAATCACCGAAAAGAGTGTCAGGACCTATAATGTGGACATTCAGAATTCTGCGGCTTTGGAGCAGATTTTCAAACAACATGAGATCAATGCGGTCATGCACTTTGCAGGATATAAGGCTGTGGGGGAATCTGTTCAGCAACCACTCAAGTATTATAGAGGAAACCTTGACAGTACCCTCACACTTTTGGAAACCATGGGCAAATATCAGGTCAAAAACTTGATTTTCAGTTCGTCTGCAACGGTTTATGGCAATCCATCCACGCTGCCAATTACAGAAGCGTGTCCCACTGGCAACATCGCAAGCCCATATGGATGGACGAAGTATATGATCGAGCAGATCATTACGGACTATGCTGCGGCGACTCTGGATTTTTCGGCGGTCATCTTTCGCTATTTCAATCCGGTGGGCGCACATCCCAGCGGCCTTATTGGAGAGGCCCCCAACGGTACGCCCAATAACTTAATGCCGTATATCACTCAGGTTGCTATGGGAAAGCGAAAGCAACTATCGGTTTTTGGCGCTGATTATGATACGCCAGATGGTACATGTATCCGGGATTATATTCACATCATGGACATTGCCGCTGGCCACACAGCAGCACTTCCGTTCTGCACTTCGCACAAGGGCGTGGAGGTAATCAATCTGGGAACAGGCAGGGGACATAGCGTCCTTGAGTTGATCTCCACATTTGAAAGTGCCACTGGGGTTCATATCCCTTTTCAAATCGTTGACCGCCGGGCGGGAGATATCCCGGTCGGCTTCGCCTCGGCAGAAAAGGCAAAAGCGTTGCTTGGCTGGCAAGCCACAAGAACTTTGAGTGACATGTGCCGTGACGCATGGAACTGGCAGCAGAAAAATCCCGATGGATTTATATAGCCAAAAAGGATTATGTATTAGCGCAGGAAAGATCGAAAACCGGAGATGATGCATTACGAAAATCAAAGTACGCTATATACGGCAAGTAGACACTTGCGTATGTTGTGGCTGCCCAGTTCCAGAAGGCCGTATGGTCTGCTATAATTGCGAGAAAGATACAGAGTCATCATTGCTGGAGAAGACCCACGAGAAGACCAAATTCATAAAATGTGTACGAGGGATTTTCGGCCCTCTACGCAACAATTGATTTGCTATCGCATAGCCGTTTTTTCCTGATCCATTTATCTTCACAAGCAAGGAAGTCCTGATTGTTTGGATTCCTTGCTTGTTTTTTTGAGAAACATCAGTGAGATTCCATTCATAAAATTCCAATAACTTTCTCCGCGCCCCTATCTATGGCAGCATAACGGGTACATATCATTTGATTACCATATACCATACCGATGATTTCTATAAAGGCAATCAAATGAGGTGTATACTAATAGCATAGTAGGTGGTACCAATGTTCAATGCACAACAGCGGATTCGACAGTTAATGGATGAGCGTGGATGGACAATTTATCGGTTAGCGCAGGAGTCCAAGCTGTCACAGACAACGATTAGTAATATCTTCAAGCGGAACAATCAGCCGTCTATTCCGACGGTGAATGCGATTTGTGACGCTTGCGGAATCACACTGGCTCAGTTCTTTGCGGAGGACGATCCAGCAAACACTCTGAATACCCGGAGTGAGTTTGACAACAGTGTTGCGGCGCTCAAGGAGAATCAGCGCGAAGCGCTTGCTGCATTCATCAAGACAATGGTATAGTACATAACCGCTCAGCCCTTCTGTGCGGTTCACAGCAGAGGCTGTCCGAGGTACATTGGACAGCCTCTGCGCTTTTTTACAAATCAAAGGAGGCGTATTCATGAGCAACGAAGTCATTCAGGAAACCACCCCGCTTGTTGAATGCAGCGCGTTCCATCTTGGAATGAGCGTGTTGGAGGCCAGCCTGCGAAACACCGAGAATTCAGAAGCTATCATCAGCGGCCTTCTGAAGGGTGCGGCTGAGTTTTATGGCGCATCAAGAGCCTCTGTGGTGGAAGCTGACTGGGATCTGGGAATCGGTGTCATTACCTATGAATGGTGCAAAGATGGTGTGCCGGCGCAAAGGGATATGCTCCAGTGCCTACCCATGGAGAAGTTCCCGAGATGGAGAAAAGCACTTCGGGCCAATAAACCGGTCGTGATTTCTGACTTGCAGAGATTAGAGAAAGTCTATCCAGATGAAGCAGCCTTCTTTCGGGAGTATGGGGTGACTACACTGCTGGCGGCACCATTCTCCAAACGGATCAATCAGGGATTCATTGCCGTGGACGATCCGACCCGTTACACGGATGACCCGGTTTTCCTATTCATCGCTTCCTATGCAGTGGTTGTGGAACTCAACGAAATCAAACAGCAGCAGTCCCTGTTGGCAGCAACAAAAGCCTCCAAATACAATCCGGAGGACATCCATATTAATTTCTTTGGCGGCATGGAGATTATCAGCTCCAAAGGGACATTGACCGGAGAAGATATTAAAGCGGACCAGTGCTACCTGCTCCTGGCATATCTCATTCTGAATCACAAAAAGAATTTCTCTATTGACACACTGGCAGAGATCATCTGCCCATACGACGAACTCGATTCGCCATATAAGGTCGTCAATAATATCGTTTACCGCCTGCGGCGCACTCTTTCTGTCATCGGCCTCGACAAGCTCGTCGTCGGCAAGAACGGCACATTCCAAATCAATCCTGACTATAATATTCATACAGACTTTGACCGTTTTGAGGATGCCTGCATTCAGCTGAAGACAGAAGAAAACCCGGATATGCGGCATTCCCTCTACCACAGCGCAGTCGATATGTATAAGGGACAGTTGCTCCCAAGATGCGAACATGAGTTGTGGCTGATGCAGTTGTCTATGTACTATCAGTCGCTGTATCTGCAGATCACCAAGGGATATGTCCGCGTAAAAATGGAGTGCAAGGATTATATTCTGGCACAAAAGACGGCCATTGATGCCCTGCGCTTCGACCCGAAGGACAGCGAACTGAACATGTATGCGATCCTGACCATGGGATTCCAGGGAAACCTCTCTATGGCGCAAACATACTATACGGCGGCGAAGCCCTATCTGGCGTTAGAGCATGCCGAGGTCATCAAGAAGTATTTGAATATAAAATGAGAGCAACTTGAGGTTGTTCCGGAGGTTGCAGCTGAGGTTGTAGCGGAGGTTACGCAGTAGGTTGTTCCAGAGGTTGCGGAGGAGGTTATACAGGAGGCTGCACAGTAGGTTGCAGTAGAGGTCACAGAAAAGTCATACAGGAGGTTGTCCAGCAGGTCACGGCTGAGGTTGCCCGCCCGTTATCATTGGTTATCGGATGCGTCCGATAGATGATGCGGGCGGGTGATTTTTTTGCTGTGCAGGAGACAGTATTACGCCGTTGGTCACCACAAGGCCGGTTTGCGCCCCTTGTGTACGGATCTGTACGGCCCTCCTGTGCCGCAGACAGCCTATCATTCTAATATTGCGTCCTGCTCCCGGAGCCATTGCGCTCCGGGAGCCTTTTTGCATTTTGGGGCGTTTTTGCCACGCTGCCGTGGCCCTCCGTTTTCGAGGTTTGCTTCACCACAAAATCTCGAAAAAACGGAGGACAGAAAATGTCGTATCACAATGACCCCTATCGGGTCGATTATTTGAAGATATATCCCTGCTTAAAAGAACGACCGGATGTGTTGGAAGTCTTGAAGAAAAGCGACCGCAAGATGAAATACATGGAGGTGGATCTAAAAAGCGAACAGCGCAGGAAAAATGCCGAGAATGGGGCGGAGAGCTATATTCCCAGCAAAGAGGATTCGCTGGAGCGGCTCGTATATTCTGCGAAGTGCCAGTTTGCGGACGATGCCGAGGGCGTCGAGGAGGCAGTGATCAGGAAAGATGATTTATGCCGTTTACGGGCCGCACTGGATCAGTTGAGCGAAGAAGAAAAATACCTGATCCGTGCGCTGTTTTTCGACGAATGCTCCGAGCGTGAGCTGGAAGAGATGATGGGTGTCCATCGAATGACGATCCATAATCGAAAGATCCGTATCTTGCAGAAATTAAAAAAGATGCTGAGATGACAAAAAAGTTTGGTGGAAACGGTGTTTTCAACGGCTAATAGAGTGAGAGGGCTTTGAACCTCACTCCGCTGCTGATAAATCAGCGGCTTTGTTCCTTGAAAAACACCGCCCAAGCGGTCATATCCGGTAGCTTGAATACATTAGCTGATGGAGCCAGCGTCAGGCCGAGTGCGCGAAGACCACCTGTGCGGAGAAACTCCGCATCAAAGGACGGCCAAGTAAGGTGCAGAGCGATACCCACTCAGGCCAAGACAGCTTTGGCAAGCTGTCCCGCCATGATCCCGTCAGCCCATAAGGATACTCCTGTACGCAGCTTCGAGAGATCCTCGGAGGGGTGAGAGTCCCGTGATGTGCGCCAGCACAGTTCAAGTTGCCGCCCTGCCTGGGGAAGTAGTGTCGAATACAGGCAAACAAAACCGTAAAGTTCTGGCCGCTCCGGTGATGGAATCATTTGCTTCCATCACTGGAGTGACCACACTCTTGCGGCAGAAGCATGGGAACTGTCCACCCCCTCCTATATTTTTGCATTCGATTCCTTTCTCCTTTGTTCGCCGGTCCAACCATTACCTCCTATTGATTCCTTCCTCGGACGGTTCCCATGCTTGTGCCGCAGAGATGGTCAGATACAGGGAGGAGCGCAACTATGAACCCTAATATCAATTTCTATGGAATCGTGATACTGCTCAGGAAACTCCGGGAATGCGGCATTTTCACTGAAAAAGAACTAAGAAAAATCGCCGCACGAATCGCTGCAGATAACTGAGGGTGCTCCATACAAAACCGCGAGTTCTTTAGTTCGTAAGTAAAAAACAGCCATCCTATAAGGGATTTGTGACTATAAAATTCGGACGCTACCCTCAGGCGTCAAAGAACGAAAACGCCCTCATCGAGTGGCTGGTATTGAAAAACGATGGAAGCAAGGCTTTGCTGATAAGCAAATACGCCCTCGATTGCCAGCAATACCATACTTCCCGCATATTCGGAACATGGAAGACCTGCACATTGCGGAAATGGCTGAACGGAACGTTTATCAGCAATGCATTCAGTCACGAGGAACAGGCAATGATCCTGAGCACTACCACCGAATCAGCGGATACGAAAGACAGGGTCTTCCTTTTGAGTAGGGATGAAGCCTGGGAGTATTTCAGTTCAGACAGCACCAGACAGTGTCAAGGAACTGCATACTGCTATGCTCAAGGCGCATATAAAACTGGAAATGGCAATTGCAAGTGGTGGCTGCGGTCGCCCGGCAGTTCAGGTTACACTGCTTATGTCTACGACGGCAGCCTCAGGGACTATTATGGTGAGCATTCCTGCTGTGTCGACAACGATGATATCGCCGTTCGCCCCGCTTTGTGGATAAATCTTGAGCCTTAACTCTTCTGATCTGAAATCATCCACTGCGCCGAAGGCGCTAATCAAAAGCGAGCGAAGCCCGCAAACCCGCAGTAAGGCGGCCGTGCGATTTTTTTTGTAAAGGGATTTTGTGTATGGAGCGTAAGAAAAGTGAACTGACTGTGGTCGAGTTTTGCACAGGCTTTGTGAAAGAGCCCTTGTAACAATTCGTTTCCCTTGCTTGTTTTGGCTTCCGCATGTAAACAGGGAACAACGCTCTCCCCGAGTAATGTGAGGTTCCCGACAAACGTGGCAAGCAAGGTCTTTTGGAGCCAAAAGACAGCAGGCGGAGACTCTGACGAGTCCCCGCCTTTTGCTTGATGGGGCGTTCCCCATACCCCCTGTAACACAGATTTCATCTGTGGCTGCGCGATGTGCCATCGCTATTTTTCCTCCCGCTGCCGCTCGGTGGTCTGCCGGTTCTGTTCGTTCAGCCCCAGCAGATAGGCGGCGTTCGCCTTGTGGATCAGCAGCTCCCGCATCTGCTCCTGCGCCCGGTGGTACTCGGCGTAGGCCGCCTTTTTCTCTGCCAGCAGCCTTGCAAATTCTTCGTTCAGGCTCCTGACCGTGGGCAGCTTTTTCAGGCCAAACGCATCAAAGGCTTTTTTCGCCGCCTTGTGGATGAGGATGTCGCCCTCATGCTCCGCAAGGTATTTTTTCGAGTACCCCGCCTTGCGGTAGCCGGTGTAAACGCTGCGTGTTCTGGAATAGTTCATGATGTGCGTCCGCAGGGTCTGTATCTCGCTCATACGCGCTTCCGCCACCTTTATGGCCGCCTTCAAAGCATAGAACTTCTTCTCCGCATCGGCGGCGGTGTCGGCCAGCGCATCAAAGTCGGCAAAGCCCTTTTCCTCCAGATATATCAGCGTCTTTGCCATCTGCTTGAGCTTTACCACCTTCATCGCCTGATCGTAGCGGTAGCCTTTTCCTGCGTTGAGCTTCGCCTCAATGTCGGAAATCAGCGTGGCGCGCTCCCTGCGCTTCGGATATTTTTTCCTGACAAAGGGCTTGTGCGTCCTGCTTCCCGCAAGGACGGCGCGCAGCTCCTGTTCGGAATATCCCTCGCCCAGGGACTCCAGGCGGATGCTCTGTTTCTGGTTTTCGTGCCGCAGCGACAGCCTGCCCTTTCGGGCAACGGAATAGCCGGAGGATTTCAAAAGGGCTAAAAGTACGTCGAAGTCCTTGGGCTGCTTTTCAAGCGCAGCGTCTATCGCCATGCGCAGAAGATCGCGGTTGGAGAGCTTGTCGTGACCGCCGCGCCATTTGTTGTAGCTCAGCCCGTGTTTCTGCGGATTCTCTACCACGGACAGCCGGTGCTCGGCGCAGATCAGGTCGGACAGCCTGCGGACGGCGCGGTAGCTGCCGATGAAGTTGCTGAACTTGCGTGTGCAGTCCAACGTCGTGGAGTTCCAGTAGATATGATTGTGGATATGCGCTTTGTCCGTATGGGTGCAAACGAGAAAAGCGTGATTACCCTTCAGGAAACGTTCCGCAAATTCATAGCCGATACGGTTCGCTTCCTCCGGCGAAACCTCTCCCGGCTTGAAGGACTGCCGTATCTGATACGCAATAATGTCGTTTTCCTGTACCCTGCCCGTCAGCTCCCGGTACTCACGCTTGGACAGGGCAAATTCGGAAACCACGGTCTCCGGCTCGCAGGCGAACGCGGAGATCAGTGCGCCACCCTCGGTCTTATCCGGATTCATGCCGTACTCCGTCCGGTCGGCAAGGCACTGTGCCAGCGTCTTGCCCTTGTTTAAGTGCATGGGTATGATTCGTGTGGTCGCCATATTCCCTCCATGGAAAAAGGCGCAGGAGGGAGCCTGCGCCTTTTCACATTCCGCATATTCCGTTTATCCGTAGATTCGCTCCCTGAGAAGAATCCTCATGCCGATAAACCGCGCTGTGAGCTTCACCGCCAAATAGTGCAGTCCGTAGGGGGAGAGCAGAAACGCAATGCCCAGACAGATGCAGCCGTTCTGCACGTTGCCGTCCACAAAGTAAAAGAAGCCTGAAAGCAGAAACAGGGCGGAGGCGATGACACAGACCACGGCGGAAGCCTTGAGCGCCAGCGTGAGCGCCCATTCCACGATCCACAAGATCAGCATAAGGGGCGCAAGCAGCAGTTTCAAAATGAATTTCATAGTCGTTTTCCGTCCTTTTTGATTTCATTATACAGAAAGAGCTGCCCTAAAACAAGGATGCCGGCAGCATGGGCTTATCGTATATTTCTGCCTGCTCACTGAATGGTGGACAGCTTCATAAGAATTTTGTTGGCAAGCCCCCATAGCTGCTTCTGCTTTTCCAGAATCTCCGCAAGGTCGGTGTCGTAGGCTCTGCCGCTCTCGTTGAGCCGTTTGGCGATCTGGTTGATGTTGTTGCTCGTGTAGCGCAGAAGCGAAATCATCTGCTTCAGCTCAGGCAGCTCTAACTTGATCACCAGCCCGTCCAGCGCCATCTTCCGCAGGAACGCCTCCTGATTGGTAACGCCGATCCGCGCCATCTTTTCCTTCAGCAGCCGGTGCTCCTCCTCCGTCAGGCGAACGGAGATGCGGATGTTCCGGCGCATGAACTGCGCGCTCACAGGGACGGCTCCTTTGCCTTTTTGACGGCCTCCGCCGCCGCTTCGGGCGGTCTGCTTTTCAGTCTGCCGAGCACCGAGGGCCTGCGCTCATGCGCCCTTGCGTCCTCCCGCGCCAGCTTGGTAAACAAATCAACCAGCCCGCTGTGGCTGTTCACCGCCAGATAGCAGTTCCGATCCGTCCCCCATGCGTCGGGGTTCTCCGCGACAGGAACGGTCTTTGCCCATTGCTTGTTGTCCGCAGAGAACCGCCCATCCCAATCCTTCTGCCGGATGGTAATCGCCAGCACATACAAGATGCGCTCATGCCCGAACTGCTCCGCCACCTGCGCGACGGCTTCCCTGTGCAGGACGTTATCGCAATAATGCTCGGAGATCGCCTTCTCGATGGCCTCCTTGCAGGCGGCGCTGGCCTTGTTGGAGGCGCGGTAAAGCTCCAGCTCGCCGTTTTCACGGGCGTGCTCGGCGGGAAATCTGTAAACGGGAATATCCTTCATATTGGTGAATCCTTCCTTTCATTAAGCTGTAGTGAAGCGACTCCGACAAAATCCGTTCTTCGTCGGAGCCGCTGGTTTTTATCGTTCTTCCTTGCCCCTGTGCCTGATTTTGTCCTCGGCGCAGGGCTGGGACAGCGGCGCTTTCAGCTTTGCCAGCACGGAGGGACGCTCCGCCTTTGCGCTCTGCACGGCGGGCGCGTCCTCCGCCATCTGCTCCATGGGCGTGCGGTCGTCGATGTTCAGCTCGGCGTTGAGCTCCGCAAGCCGCGCGGATTTTGTCCGCAGCTCATCCTCCTGGGGGAAGGGCTTGCCCAGCTCCGCCTTTACCGTCTCCATCTGCGCGGTGAGCGCGTCCAGCGTGTTTCGGACATTCTGCAATCTGTCCGGCATGGCGTTCAGGGCGTTGTCAATGCGGGTGAGGTTGCCCCGCGCGTCCTTGCCCAGCGTCACGCGGTGGTTCATTTTGCCCTTGAGGGTGAGAATAAAGTCCCGCCCGAAGTCCTCCACGGTCAGGGACATGGCAAAGCCGCGATAGCTGCCGATGGGAACGGGCTCCATGCCCTTTGCGTCCTTGAAGGCTTCCAGAATGGCAGCGCCTGCGTTGTCCTTGTCGGTGAGAAGGTCGCCCTTGACCTCCATGCCCGCAAAGCCGTCCATGGGGTGCGGATGTGCCGAGAGCGTCTGCATATCGGCGGTGAAGCCCTCCACGAAGCTCTCATTCTGCCGGATCTGTTCGGGGAAATGCCTGAGCAGATTGTCCTCCAGACGGAACTGCTGGCTCTGGTGGCTGGCCTTCATGAGCTTCAGGCGGGCAACGTCCACATCCAAGTCCATCTTCTCTTTAATTCTCTTGTCTCCGGCGCACAGCGCCTTGATCTCCGCATAGGAAAGAGCAGTCTCGTCCACATCCTCGCAGGAGCGAACAGGGGATTTTGAGGTCATGATCTGGGAGATGAACTTCTGCTTATTTTCTACCGTCTGCCAGAGGTAGGCGTCGAAGGTGGATTCCGTGACGTAGCGGTAGATGTGTACCTCCTTGTTGCGGTTGCCCTGACGGATGATGCGCCCGCTGCGCTGCTCCAAATCGCCCGGCCGCCACGGGCAGTCAAGGTCGTGGAGCGCCACGAGCCTGTCCTGCACGTTCATACCCGCGCCCATTTTGAAGGTGCTGCCCATGAGCACACGCACCTGACCGGAGCGCACCTTTGCAAACAGCTCCTTCTTCCGCGTCTCGGTGTTGGCTTCGTGGATAAAGGCGATCTGCTCGCGGGGGATTCCTCTGGCGACGAGCTTTTCCCGGATGTCGTCATATACCGTGAAGCCGGGTTCGTCGGGATTTTCCTTGTCGATCAGCCGCTCGACGGCGTTGAGCTCCGGGCTGTCCAGGTTCCCGCCCGCCGTCTTTGCCGCCTTCGCTCCGGTCGCGCCGGTTTTCGGGGTGGACAAATCGCAGAACACGAGCTGAGTCAGCCTGTCCGCCTGCCCGTCCTGCCAGATGCGGAGGATGTTGTCCACGCAGCGATTGACCTTGCTGTTCGGGTCGTCCGGCAGGTCGGGGTTGATGATGCGCTGGTCAAGCCCCAGCTTGCGCCCATCCGAGGTGATCTTGAGCATATTGTCCGTGCCGGGGTCAACAAGCTGGGCGTGTACCCTTGCTGCGCGTTCGGACAGCTCCTGCACCATCTGCTTCTGTATCTCCGTGGGCTGCGCCACCTCGTTGTGATAGATGGGCGTGGGCGTAGGCAGATTGAGCTGGTCGGAGGTCTTGATATCCGCCGCCTCCTTGAACAGGGTCATAAGCTCAGGCAGATTAAAGAACTTGGCAAAGCGCGTCCTCGCCCGGTAGCCCGTACCCTCGGGAGCCAGCTCAATGGCGGTCTGCGTCTCTCCGAAGGTGGAAGCCCAGCAGTCGAAGTGGGCAAGTCCCTTGCCGCGAATGGCGTCGTGCTGGAGATAGCGCATCATGGTATACAATTCGGTCATGGAATTTGAGACGGGCGTGCCCGTGGCGAACACTACGCCCCGGCTGTCGGTGATCTCGTCGATATACCGGCACTTGAGCAGCATATCCGAGGACTTCTGGGCGTCGGTGGCGGAAAGCCCCGCCACGTTGCGCATCTTGGTGTAGAGAAAAAGATTTTTATAGTTGTGCGCCTCGTCCACATACAAACGGTCTACGCCCAGCTGCTCAAAGGTCACAACGTCGTCCTTTCGGGAGCTGTCCTGGAGCTTTTTGAGCTTGGCTTCAAGCCCGCGCTTGGTGCGCTCCAGAGACTTAATGGTGAACCGCTCCGCCCGCTGGCTTTTCAGCTCCCGCAGACCTTCCTCTACCTCAAAAATCTGCTCTGCCAAAAGCCGCTGCTGACGCTCCATGGAGACGGGTATCTTCTCAAACTGCGAGTGGCCGATGATAACGGCGTCGTATTCGCCGGTGGCGATGCGGGCGCAGAACTTCTTGCGGTTCTTCGGCTCGAAGTCCTTTTTCGTAGCCACGAGGATGTTGGCGGAGGGGTACAGCCGCAGGAACTCGCCCGACCACTGCTCGGTCAGGTGGTTGGGAACGACAAAGAGGGACTTGTGGCACAGCCCCAGCCGTTTGGATTCCATGGCAGCGGCTACCATCTCGAAGGTCTTGCCCGCGCCCACCTCGTGGGCAAGGAGGGTGTTGCCGCCGTAGAGCACATGGGCAACCGCGTTGAGCTGGTGCTCCCGCAGCCGTATCTCCGGGTTCATGCCCGCAAAGGTGATGTGGCTGCCGTCGTATTCGCGGGGTCTGGTGGAATTGAACAGCTCGTTGTACCTTGCGACCAGAGTATGCCGCCTGTCGGGGTCGCGCCATATCCAGTCCCGGAAAGCGTCCCGGATGGCCTGCTGCTTCTGCTGGGCGAGGGTGGTTTCCTTGCTGTTGAGCACGCGCCGCTCCCTGCCGTCCGCATCGTGCTTGGTATCGTAGATGCGCACGTCGCGCAGGTTCAGGGTATCTTCAAGAATCTTATAGGCGTTTGCGCGCTCCGTGCCGTAGGTCATATATGCGGCAATATTGCTGTAACTGACCGCGTTCTTGTTCCTGATGTTCCACTCGGCGGTGAAGGCGGAATAATTCACGTCGATCATGCGCTGCTGGTAGAAGGGGGTCTCGAAGGTCTCCCACATGAACTCCCGGATATACGAGGGGTCGATCCACGTTGCGCCCAGCCGCACCTCGATTTCCGAAGCATCAAGGTCTTTGGGCTGGGCCTGCCGCAGCGCTTCCACGTTGGGCAGATAGCCGGGGCTGTCCTGTGCCGCCTGCTCCGCCTCCCGCAGCTTCTGCCGGACGTTGCCGGAGAGATATTCGTCCGCTGTCTGCCACTCCCCGCGCACAGGGTCGAGGAAGATAACGCCGTTCAGCTCGTTGATCAGTTCGTCCTGGCTTTTGCCGGTGAGCTGCGCCATATATGCCATATCTACGCAGGCTTTTTCGGAGATGGACAGCGCCAGCGCCTCCGAAGCGGTGTCCACGCTGGTCACGGCCTCGTGCGCCCGTATGGTTCGCCTGGTGAACATATCTGCCTTGCGCTTGAGGTTTTTGTCCTCGTCCAGCTCCTCCAGAGAGCAGAGCAGATAGTAGGAGCTGTCCTCGGCAAAGGCCAGGGCGTTGGCGCGGGAGTTAATAAGCCCATACTTTGCGGTGAAGCCGTCGTAGAGGGTATTCAGCTCCGCCTGCGTCTGCCGGATGGTTTCATCCGAAATAAAGCCGTCCATCTGCTCAGAGATGAGCTTCTGCACGCAGTCCCGCAGCTCCACCATGCCCTTGGCACGCTCCTTTGCGGTGGCGTTGAAGTCGGGCTTGGTCATGATGCTGTTCTGCCGGTAGTACAGCTCCCCGTCCACCACGGTGTAGGAGAAATTCCGCACATTCGGGTCTGCCGGGATGGTCTCCACGATGGTCTCATCCTCGCCCAGATCGGGCAGCTCCGCTTCCGCGTAGGTTCCACGGATATTCCGAATTGCGCCGCTGAGCTGCTCCGCAAGGTCTGCGCCCTCGATGGGCGCAACGGTAAAGTCCTGCCTGCCGTACTGCGTGCTTTCCGAGGTCTGCCGCCCCAGCACCATCTCCGGGTGGTCGATGAAATACTGATTGATGGCAAAGCCGTCCGCATTCGCTCCCGGGTTTCGCCAGATACCCGTGTGTACCCAATCGGGTTCGATCTCAATGGGTCTGTCCCGCTTTTGAAGAAAGATAATATCCGAAACGACATCCGTACCGGCGTTGGCTTTGAAGGCGTTGTTGGGCAGGCGGATCGCGCCGAGGAAGTCCGCGCGCTGGGCGATATACTTCCTTGCGGCGCTGTCCTTGGCGTCCATGGTGTAGCGGGAGGTGACGAAGGCCACCACGCCGCCAGGACGCACCTGCTCCAGCGCCTTGGCGAAAAAGTAGTTGTGAATGGAAAAACCGAGCTTGTCAAAAGCCCGGTCGCTGACCTGATACTGACCAAACGGTACGTTGCCCACGGCGAGGTCGAAGAAGTCCTTTCGGTCGGTGGTTTCAAAGCCGGCCACGGTAATATCCGCCTTGGGATAGAGCTGCTTTGCGATGCGTCCCGTGATGGAATCCAGCTCCACGCCGTAGAGCCTGCTGCTTTTCATGCTCTCCGGCAGCATACCGAAGAAGTTGCCCACGCCCATGCTGGGCTCCAGAATGTTGCCGGTCTGGAAGCCCATATTCTCCACCGCGTCGTAAATGGCGCGGATAACGGTGGGACTGGTGTAGTGGGCGTTGAGGGTGGAGGCGCGGGCGGCGGCGTATTCCTCCGGGGGTAGCGCGGCGTACAGCTCCGCAAATTCGGCTTTCCAGTTATCCTTGCTTTCATCAAAAGCGTCCGCAAGCCCGCCCCAGCCCACATAGCGGGAGAGAATTTCCTGCTGCTCCGGGCTGGCCTGCAAGCCCTCAAACTCCAGCTCTTGCAGGAGATGGATAGCCGCCATATTTGCCCGAAACTTTGCTTTTGCGCCGCCGACGCCGAGGGCATCATCGGTGATGTGAAAATTCTGCGCGTCGCGGTGGCTTGCTGCCTTGAAGTCCGCATAAGCGGCCTGCTCCGCAGCGTCGGCACTGAGAAAGCCCTGCCACTCGCCGTCAATGGAAATGGATACCGCATGACGGTGTGTGGGAGTCTCGTCGATCTCGGCCTGAGAGATGGCATCATCAAAATCAGGCACAAATTCGCCCATTTCTGAAAGTGCCGCTCGGCCTTCCTGTTCCAGAAGCAGCGCTTCTTCCTCGCTCATAGCAGGAGGTTCAGGCTCGGCGGGTTCCACAGAGGGTGGGTCATGCTCCGGCTCGTCAAAGCGCAGGGTACGAATCTCTACATCATAGGGGAGGTTGTTTTTGTCACCGGGATATACCGCCACGGTTTCCTCGGTGTAGGCGGGTTTTGGTTCTTTTTCGGGGACAGCCGTATTCTCTGCGGCGGTCTTTTCCGGCTGCGGATACCGCTCCATCTCCCGTGCGAAACTCTCCCTGCTCTCCGCACGGGAGATGGGATAGAAAAGCGTCGGGTCGCTGAGGGTAATATCAAAGACGCCGATGCTCTCGATGATATAGGGCTTGCCGTTTTCCAGATACACCGTATCGCCTACGGAATACGGGAACGGTTCTCTCTGCGGGGCAGGAGCTGCTTCCTCCGGCTCGTGCCATCGGTGCTGCTCCACGTCCTCATCCGAAACATGAATGAGGTCGCTGAAATCGAGGTTTTCCAGCTCGTTGGTAATAAGCTCCTGCAAAGAGGCGTACTGCCGGGTTTCCAGATGCTCGTCATCCAGATAGCGCTCCAGCCGGTAATTCACAAGGTCGATGTTCACCTGAAGGGGAATCTCATCATCGGTGACGGTGGTGTAGGCGATGCCGATCTTCGCCGGGTCGCTGAAATCCGCCTCTGAGTCGTATTCACTCCGGCAAAAGTCGGAGATCAGTCCCTTTGCCCGTTCTATAAGCGCCTGCTCCGCCTGTCCTTGCAGCTCCAGCCGGTACGCCTCCGCCTGCCATTCGCTTGTAAATTCCTCGGTTACGCCGTCTGCGTCCACATGGTAGCCGTGGGTCTCGTCGTCCCACACGGCATACAGGGTGCGGAAGCCCCGGTCAAGGCTCACCACATGGAAACGGTCTGCGGGGATAATGCTTTCTGCGGTCGGCTCACGTCCCGCTACCTCTGCGTGCGCCCGTTCATCCGGGTAATCGCCGTAGATACGCAGATACTTCCGTGCCTGCTGGTCGTAGATGGCTGCGCCGTCATACGCAAAGCCGTCGCTTTCCATCGTGCCGTCCACATAACCCTGTGCGGCTTTTTCTGCTTCTTCCAGCGTTTGATAGTCCCGTTTCTCATCAAAGCTGTTTTCAAAGTGATGATACACTACGACCTGATACAGTGGTGCCATTCGGTCGGCATAATCATCAATCATTTCTTTCGTCAGCCATTCCGGTTTTTGAGGAAGCGCGTCATACAGCTCCCGCATTTTGACGATCTGTGCATAGACGCTGCCCGCCCACAGATGCTTTTCTGCGCGGTTGCCTGCTCCAAGGAAGTATTCGCAGTCTGCCCGCAAACGACCCAAAAGGCGATAGTCCGGGTTGTTTTCCAGCAGAGACTTTTCCTGTTCTGTGAAGAATTTATCTTCTCGGATGAGCTGCGCAATGCGCCGCTGCACCTTTGCCCATGACAGCGTGACCGGCTCGGAATTGCCCACGGAGATTTGCAGCGGTTTAGAGGTATCCTTCAAGCCGTACTCCCGCGCCAGCCATGCGGCGGCTTCCCGTTCACGCCCGTGCTGTGCCATATACCGAACAACCGCCTGCTTGCTTTCAATTTTTCCGTTCCAGCTCTGCAAGGCAGCGTCGATGTCCTCCTGCGTCACCTTGTAGGGCGAGGGCGTTATCGTGGTCGCCAGCGTGGAATACAGCTCGTCCAAAAGCTCCTGATGGAGCCGGTTGTGGAACGCGGGCATATCGAAATAGAGCCGTGTGAGCTGCAAATCGCCGGATTCTGTGACGATGCGCCGGATTGCCGCCGCCCCCTCCAGATAGGCGTTTTGACGGTCGGAATTGCGGCAGGCGTTGAGGAAAGCATCGTCCGCGACAAGCGCGTTGCCCACGCTCAGGCGGTATCTCTCGAACAGCTCCTGCACCGTGGGCTGAGCCTGCTCTGCGGCAGGATCGCGGAACACCCTCGTGCCGTCTGCGCCAAACTCGGCTTCGTATGCGTCAATGGCGGCCTCCGCTTCATGGTCAACGGAGCGCAGGGTATAGACGCGGCGCTCACCTCTAAAGTCCGGCGCTTCGGCAATCGTCACATCATACTTATCGCGCAATTTCTCCACATACATCTCTAAATTGTGCGACGGTACACCGCACATCTCCACACGGCCAGCACCGGGGATATTGCGGGTAGTGAGATTGATTTCAAGCAGTTCCGCCGCCTGTTTTGCGTCCTCGCCATACAGCTCAAAGAAATCCCCCACCTGAAACAGCACGAGGTTATCCGGGTGGGCTTCCTTGATGGCGTTATATTCATTCTGTGCCTGCGCCGGCAATTCGCGTTCCGCGTCCTTTTCCCGCTGAAGCTGCTCGTACTGCGCCTTTTCCTCCGGGGTCAGGAAACGATCTTTGCGAATCAACTCGGAGATACGGGAGGCGACGTTCGCCCAGTTTAGCTGGATTTCCGGACAGTCCTGCTTTTTCAGGCTGACGCCCTTGCCGCTGTGATCCTCACCGCTGTGGGACGCGCCGGATACCGCGTGGGAGCTGCCCCCAATGCCGTATTCCTTTCTCAGGAAGTCCGCCTGCTCCCTGGGGGTATGCTTTTCTTTGAAATAGGCGTAGATGCGCCCCTTGCTCCCTTCAATATTGCTGCCGCGGGTCAGGGTCGCGGCGATCTCGTCCTCGGTAATAAACCGCTGCACGGCGGGGATCTCCGCCATTTCGGCGCGGTACTCTCTGCGGGGCAGGGACAGCTCCCGTAAACCCTGCTCGATTTTGTCCGGCTTGTGGTGATGGAAGCGCAGCAGGCTCCTGTCCTCCCGGTAGTCGGATCGGAGCTGTGAAAAATCATCCATGAGGACTTCGCGGAACGCAGGTTCCGCCAGCCGCCCGGCAAGCCGCGCCGTTTCCTCCGGGAAACCGCCGCCCCGCATATCCGACAGGCAGGAGAGGTAGCCCTGCGCCCGCGCCTTTTCGCTTAAATCCTGCCGGAGATACCAGATAGACTGCGCCAGCTCCGCGCGCTCGTGTCCCGGCGCTTCCGCAAGCTCCACATTGGCGGCGTATTCGCCCTGAGTGAGAAGCTGTCCGATGCGCTCCGCTGCCTCTTGCCAGCTTACGACCTTTGCGGAGGTCAGATATCTTGCCGCGTCCCCATTGGCGATGTGGATGCCGTCCTCGGCGTACCACGCGGAATATCTGCCGTTTTCGGTGACGACGCCGTTGCCGCCGTGGAAGCTGCTTTGAAGAAACGCCGCGATTTCTTCCATGCTCTTGCCCTTGGAGAACTCCGTGGCGATCTTCATGCGGGCATAATCGGCGTTGCCCTCCATGCGCAGAATATGGTCGATATCCGACTGCGGGATGGACATGGAAAAAGCGGAGGGCGTGCAGCTCTCCGCTTCTGCGATATATGCGATTTGTTCTTCCTCCGTGGGGAACAGGCTCAGTTGGTATGCCTGCGGTATCGGAGGCTGCGCCGGTTCCGCTTCCGGCGCGTCATTGGTCAGTTGTACACCAGCTCGCTGAGGATGATCTCCTCGGCCTGCGCTTTCAGGCTGTTCATCAGCCCCACCCATTTCATCTGGTCGCGGGCTTTCAGCTCCTCCGTCACGCCCGCCGACTTCATCAGCTCCGGCATCATCTGCTCCAGCCTCCGGTTCGCCGTCTCGTCGATCTCCCGCAGGTGCGGGAACAGCTTCTCCGACAGCACCAGACGGCTGTACAGCCCCGGTCTGTGCTCCTGAAGGTAGCTCCTGCGCAGTCTCCCGTACTTGCCCAGAGGTCTCGCGTCCTCCGGCGTTTCGGTCAGCGTCAGGTCGGGAATCAGATAGTCCCCGTTCTTGGTGTAGGTCAGCTCTGTCATGGCTATGGCTCCTTTCCGCGAGTTTCTCGCGCTCGTAATTCTTGATGGTGACTTCGATCTGCCGCAGCACCTCTCCGTTGATCCTGCTCACCGCCGTGCCCAGCTCGGCGGCTGCTTCCGGGGTGTTGAAATCAAAGATGCTCAGGAAATCCTCATGCTCGAAGCGGTCGTCCGCTTCAAGCCCGCAGCGGGACATGAGCGAGTAGGCGATGCTGACGGCGGCGGCGCTTTGGAAGGCCGCTCCTACGTTAAATTCATCATATCCGTAAAGAAAGGAATCGTCAACGATGGCGAGGATATCCCGCTTATAGTCCCGCCAGTATTCCTCCGCAAGCTGAGACGCGATGCGCTCAAGCTGATCGGGAAGTCCCCTTTTTCCGTCCACACCGTAGCGGCTTTCCAGCATGACGCTTACCGCGTCCGCGTGTTCCGCCCGGTATTCCCACAGGTAGCGGCTCTTGGGAAATTCTCTGCCGCCCGTGTCCGACACATCGAACACATACCGAAGCCTCGGCCTTTCGCCGCTGCTGTCGATGAGGGCGATGCCCTTGGAGCCCCTGCGGACATACCGGCCCATCCTTTCGTTCCAGAAGTCGTACTCCGCGCAGGCGGTGGCGTCCGGACGCTGGGCGTGGATCATGACCTGCTCGGCGTAGGGGTATTTGTACAGCCTTGCGGCGGTGGTGAGAAAGCCCGTCCAGCCCCGGTAGCTGCCGGTGATTTGCCGCTGCGCCTCGTCCGCCATCTGCATATACGTTTGTAGCTTGCTCGGCATATTGCTCCTCCTTCATGGCATAAATTTAGAGCGCCCGGAACGGACGCTCTATGTAAGGGGCGGTATTCGGTTTTCAGTCGGGGACTATACCGCAGTCAGTCCCTCCGTGATTTGTTTGAAAAAGTCTGCGCTCCAGATATTCAGCACGGAGGAATCGTGAATGAACGGCTCCACATCCTGCCTTGCCTGTGCATAATCGATGCTGTCGAAGCGTTCCGCCAGCATCGCTTTGATTTCCGGTAAGGAACAGTCCGCATCGGCAGAAATATATCCGGAATCAATCAATCGTGCCCGAAGGTGTTTTTGATTGACGGCCGCACCCCTTGAAAGATAGAATACATAGTCGTAAAGATCCCTGCCCTTGATGCGGCTCTGCCACGCACGGCAGATGACAGCATGGATTTTTCCTGCGAACAGGGAGGGCATATCGTACAGCCGCACCTCATACGGAACGGGCAGCAGCCGGTATTTGTGCTCGAATGCGGCGAAGGCGGGCGGGTTAACGTCCACCTCGAACTTAATCTTGACCGCTTCATTCTTCGCCACGCTTCCCGCCACCTTTTCATCCGCGTAGAACAGCAGGAGATGTTCCTTCGTGTTCCCCTTCAGAAAGGCGGAGCGGATGGTGCTTTCTTTTGTCTTTTCCTTTTCCTGAATCTCCACATTCAGCCCAAAGGCTTTCACTTCCTTCTCCAGCACGGGAAAGTAGGCCGTCAGGTCAAAGTCCAAATCCTCCGCTTCCAGCGAAAAATCCAGATCCTCGGAAAAGCGGTCGAGACCGTAGAAGATTCGCAGGGCGGTTCCGCCGTAGAACGCCGCTTTTTTGAAGAAGCCCGCACGGGACAAGCCGCAGAGCACAATTTCCTGCATGATTTCCTTCATGGCGTTCTTTCTGTCGTAGATATTCTCTACATGGTAGCTTTTCAGCATCTGTTCAATGGCGCTGTTCATGTCAAAGCCTCCTTAAAAGCGAGCAGAGCTTCTTTACGTTCGTGGAATGATACGCTCCGCTGTATTTGCAAACCTTATTTCCGTCCAGCTTCCCAATCTCCGCTTCCTCAATCCGCAAATCCTCCGTCAGCAGCCGGAAAAGCTCCTGTGTGTTCGGTACGGGCGGCATAGTATAGAGCTGGTCGCACAGAGCCTTTTCCGGTTCTGCGATCCGGTAGAAATATTCGCCCTCCTGCACGAGCCGAAGCCCCAGCGGGAACGCCTCGGACGGCACATCCCGATAGGTGAAGGTTCCGAAGGGCGTTTCATACTTCTTTTTCTTTTTCTTTTCAAAGGTGGCGCAGGTAACGGCATATACCGCCTCGGGAATCAGCCCGTAGCGGCTGAGGGCATATTCAAAGGAAATGTATGAAGGCCCGTAAATACTGCCCGCAAGCAGGTACGCAGGAGCGTTCCGGTCAGTTTCATATAGCCCCCTTGTAATGGGAAAGCATTCGCCCCGCTCCGCCATACGCGCCAACTTTGACTTCGGAGAACCGTATCCCTTCAATTCTTCCAGTAGCATCGCTGTTGTCTTTATCATATTTTCACCTCGCAGTCTTATTATACGCAACTATCCGGTGAAAATCAAGCGTTTTCAGAAAAATAGTGCGAAAACTCCCCGCTCATTCTGTGCGTTTTCCGGGGATGTTACGCACTCGAACGGACATTTTTGTAAAAAGAAGGGCAAACCGCATCTATTGAACATTTTTGCGGATACACGCATTTTGTCCAACAATGCGGCAGTGCAGACAAGCGAAGCATCACCATCTATTTCCCGAAATTAAAACTTTTTCGATTTTGGGAAATAGAATCGTGAAAGCAAAACGGGAGCGACCCGAAAGCCGCTCCCGCCGCATCCGCCTTATTCGTCCGTGTCGGAGTCCGGCACCAGCTCCAGCGCTGCGAAGTCCTCATCGGTGATTTCGCCCAGCTTTTGCAGGGTGCTGTCGGTCAGCTCCCGCAGCTCGGCTTCGTCCTCGTCCAGGTATCCGCGCATTTCGGTGAGGGCGGCAATCAGCCCGCTGCGGCTGTCGCTTTGGTAGATGCACATGAGGTTCATTTCATCATTGGTAAAATTCATCATAGCAGCTCTCTTTCCGCGCGCTTTGAACGCGCTGTCTTTTTCGGCTCGTTGACGGGAGGACAGAGCTTTGCCAGCACGGAGGGCTTCTTCTCCTGCCGTGCCGCTTGCGCCTGTTCCCGGCGCGCCGCCTGCGCCAGCTCCATGAGGGAGACGGGCTTGCCGGACTTTGCCTGTTCCTCCAGCTCTGCCACGGTCTGCTTCGGCCCGTTGTTGATAACGCCGTCGATCATGCCGT
>ENA-OROS01000123-OROS01000123.1-human-gut-metagenome-genome-assembly--contig:-NODE-123-length-57242-cov-3.802280_pt1 | contig 57242 bp, 72 predicted proteins | sample MGYA00242134_ERZ509059 | MGnify/ENA primary metagenome ERZ509059 (study PRJEB26280, sample SAMEA2338753) | human gut metagenome | biome: human gut; feature: human-associated habitat; material: faeces... | reverse complement strand
AAACAAAAGGCCCTCTGACAATGCACAATACATTATCTGAGGGCCTTCACAAAGATATTGAATATATTATATCATATCTTTTTTTTAGAAAATCCTATAATCACGACTAATCAAATATCACTGATATACAAACACATAACTCAATCCTAAATATATAATTCAACATTGAACGAATCTTTTTTCTCCCATCCTTCTTTCAACGATTCCTGTATATGATTCATAGCCTTCAAGTAAAAATCCTGTAAACTTTCAAGATTCTCAAATGTTTTATAATATGGCTCCTCATCAGTACCTAACTTGAAAGTTACTGGAAGATTCTGTCCGGAAGTCTGAACGGCAATGTCATATGCTGCCTTGTAGTTGAACTGGTTCTCATTCGACAGCCATACAGTATGACCTTCATATTCTAATCCTGAAAGTATCTTCTTATCTGTTTCAGAATTGTACCACTGAGATACGATAGAGCGTATTTCTTCAGAATCAGGCTTATGGTCAAGTTCCTCCTCAATGTATGAGCATGCCCCATCTTCACCTGCAACAACATCAAATCTTAGACGCCATTTGTTCTTAACTGGGTTTGTGCATTCAAGTAACCTAATATCAGAATATCCTTCTACTCTCTTCATTTTATGTAAATTTATACTTAACCTTATTTCCGTCAAAGGTTTCAGGTTCCAGTACTGTCTCGAACGGAAAGCCATCCTCCATGTCAGAAATCTGGTCAAGGATTGCCTTCATTTCCTCCGATGCAGTGAAGAACTTCCTCCATTCTCCGGTTTTCTTTATCCTAATAGACACAAGATACCGTCCTTCTCCTTCAGATGTCTTAATGTCCGTCTCGTAGTCATGTACCTCTATCTCAAGATTTATCAACGTCTTGAGAGATACCGTTTGTCCTGGGAACCGTTTCTTTCCATCTGCAGGAGTATATACGACTCCCATTTCACTAAATTTTTTCATATCCTTATTTGTTAATTTTTTGAACAATCTACAACAATCCGCATGCTTGGTCATTCCGTAAAAAGAAGCAATAAGCACATCCCTTCTCTTAGAGCTTTTTACTTCGTGCATTTTTCTTGCAAACTTTTTCTTTATTCTCTTCCTGAGCAATACATGGTCAGGAAATATAACATAGCCTATAAAGTCTATCCCTTGTTCTGTCGGGAAAACCCTGACGTTATCCTTTATCTCAAGATTTATTCCATCAAGCCTTTCCTTTATTACGTTATAAATGGACCACAAATATTCCTTATTTGAAGATAGAACAACCATATCATCACAATACCTGTAATAATACTTCACACCTAACTCATCTTTCAGGTAATGATCCACAACAACAGACAGAAGAAGATTTCCAAGGCATTGCGAGCTTCTAAGTCCAATGCTGATGCCTGAAGGCATCATACGGACAAACTTATCGAGAAGGCATATCAGAATCTTATCCTTAAACACACGTTTTACGCAATCCATCATTGCATCCTGGTCTATACTTTCATAAAATTTATGAATGTCCATTTTCAGACAGTATCTTGTTCCATCCACATCATTACGTATATCATCCCTGATATACTTCATCAGGTCGTGCATACCTCTTCCAACGATACTCGCAGAAGTTGTCCTTATGTAACGTGGTAACAAGTGTTTATCAACAACACGCATTACAGCATTAATAGCTATTCTTTCTCTCAAAGATAAAACCTGAATATGTCGAAGTTTTCCACCCTCAACAACATCTATATCTTTGTATCCAGATATTTCAAAGCTCCCGTCCGCAAGAGACTCGGACAATCCCGTAAGTATTCTTTCCGTATCCTGTATAATACGCTGGCCTGACTGAGACAGTTTCCTTTTTGTCCCACGAAGAACCTGTTTGTAAGATTCATACATGTTCGAATACTCAACAACCTCACTCATGATGTTACCTATTCTCTTCATGCCTTCAATCACCGGGCCCAACTTCTTCGGGAAAAATCCCTACCAAACTCTACCCATTCAAGTTTTTTTTCGACTTTCCGGTACAAATACCGCTTTTGTTGAGGCTCATCCTCCTGGCATAAAGCCATTATTTCCTTCTGATTGATTCCGAGACGCGAGCCGATATTCGTATTCGTGGACGAGGAATCGTTGCCGCAATTCGCGTACGAGACACCGCCATTCGCATTCGAGTTGTTGTGCGACCGGCACACCACACGGTACAGAGGAATCCACCCTCGTGGCAAATGTAATGCTTTTTTCATAATCCAAAAAATAAAAAATTTCGACGGGCTTACGCCCGTTTTTAAAAGGTGACGTAAAAAACTACGTCACCTTCCTAAATCATATTATGCCAAAATCGCTTTTATCGCTTTAAACGCAGTCACGCTTTCCGCTTCTTCGATTTCGCCCCTGAAGGCGAGACGCGAGCCGATATACGTAATCGTGGACGAGGAATCGCCGCCGCAATCCGCGAACGAGACACCGCCACTCGCATACGAGTGGTTGAGCGACCGGCACACCACACGGTTAGCAGCATTACTTACATTAAACTCATCACAATAATAAGTAGTCGAACTTCCTTTCTGTGAATGTACTCCTACAATATCCATATATTTCTGATGATACATACCAGTACAATATCCACTAACAGTACCAGACTTTACCTTTCTAGTGCTTCCATCTGGCATCTCTATCAACAACTTATATTGTTCCTGAGTATTCGTATTAGGCAAAGAAACACCTGACAACCATTCATACTTATCACCGTACAAATTCTCATATCCCATGCAGTTTGTATTGTAAATGAGAGAATATACATTCTTTCCATCTTCATTTGGGCGTACATACCATGCATTGGAAGTCTGATGTGCTCCTCCATCTGAATTATAGCTTATGGTATCCTGCATACCAAGCAATGCCGTAGTTCCGATATTTCTCTGTTCTGTTGACTGTCCATATCCGCACTGGTCCTGAGAATCACGACGACCATAGAAAGCAAAAAACAAGTTAGCTATATCCTTGTGCATCTCCCAGTCAATAAGTTGAAGTCCCCTTTGCTTGGCATAATAGATGAAATCACTCTGAGCCAATGAGCCAACACTTGAATTACCTGTAGCAGCCGAATACAATTTAGTACCTATCGTACATGCCTCAAAGACAGCTACCAGACACGGTTCATGCTCAACCCAGTCAGGTTCCATATCTTCAATCTTATCGCTGTTGCTCAATACCACGCAATCAAATTCCGCATACTTATGAATAGTAAAGTTCAATTCCGTAGCCCCTTCCGGAACATCACAGATAATATACATACCATTGACAAACCTATTGTTTAGAGATTCTACAAAAACATCCTTCACTACATTCTTTCCGGAATCCGTAAAACATGACCCAATCATTGATGTACCAAGTACAGTCGGGAATCTCACTTTCTTATATCCAAACACGTTAACTTTACAGACAAGATAATTTGAATCCTGTGAATAAGCATCATCAAGATGCTGTCTTCCAACAGTCAGTTTATACCCTTCACGCACATTCTTTTCAGACTCAATCTCATCATAACCAATAACCTTACATTCAGGTCTATCCGGCATTTCTTCATTCGAACTGAAACATGAATACTTCTTGTTATTCAGGTAGTCATTGATACCCTTATACCAATAATGAGGCTCATAGATATACACGTCACCTTCAGTAGAATCCAACTTAGCCGGTGTTCCTGAAGCTGCTACTTCCGCATCCGCATAATAATTACTATCCTCATCATGAAGCTGGCATATAACCATCTTTCCTTCTGATTTCAGCTTACCAAGTACCCGATGCCTGTTTCTCCTGATAACTGATATATGAGCACTTGTCTGATAAGTATTGCCAAACTTGTATCCGGTCTCATTATCAAGGTTAGATATATTTGCATCGTCCGGAACTGTATCATCAAACTCAATCATAGTATATTGAGGCTGACGAATATTCAGCTCATCAAACCGTTCAGCATATTTAGCATACACTTCTTCATCAAGATACTTAGTCAGTTTGTAGTTGCCAACCAGCTTACACCTTGTATTTGTAGTGATACCTTGAGCGTCAATACCTCCAATACCAGAATCATACCAAACCTTCAAATCACTTCCGTCTCCTTCCAGATTAATTCCAGTTATACGAACATATTTCAATGCACCTTTAAGAGCGAACATCTCATCAAATACCTTTTTACCGTCTATAAGGGCACAATTTTCAATCCATAATCCTGTAAGATTATTCTTTGCATCAAATGTGATAGCATCCCATTCTATATATTGCATTGAACGCAGTACAAGAGTCTGGAAGTTTTCAGGAAGATGAAGTTTATTAATAAGCGCACCCTCAGCAAAGGTTATTGTAGACATCTTTGTACATCCGGATGCGTTCACTTCTTCCAGACGGTTGCATCCTGACAGGTCAAGGCTCGGAAGGTTGGTGTAGTTGACTACCTCAAGCTTACGCAGCATCGGTATCTTCGTACCAAGAACAAGCTCTGTCAGTGCGTATGTCTTTGCGCTGCTTCCAAGAATAAGCTCCTCAAGAACAGGAAGCGTCGGAAGGCTCATGTCCGTAAATCCACCCCACGCAGACAGGTCCAGTTTCTTCATCCATTCACCACCGTACAGGTGGAATATTGTTCCAATGTTGGCCATCTGGTTATAAGTATAACTCCATTCCACATCTTTAGTAACCTTTTGATGCACCATTGTATCACCTTCACGACGGAATTCAAAATAGAAATCACGAAGCGGAGTAGCCTTTACTGTAGCACCTGCAGCACTATTTCCTTTGAACGATATATCAGTTGCTGTATATTGTCCCGTACTATATCTTGCATCAAATAACCCCATACGATTCGTTATCCACCAGTGACGGTGTGACTTACGACTACCTTGCATAGCTTCCAGGTACGAATACTTGACATTTGTAACTGAACCATCCTGATTTACTTCAACACCTAATGTCTTCGGCTCAACATATTTGTTCAAAGCATCAAGGTTATATATTCGTTCACAGAACTTTGCGCTCTGCTCGTCATCGAACATTTTAAATATAGTGCTGTTTGACATTCGTTCACGAATACGTCTGTACGCAGCCTGCAATTCTTCCGGGAACTGTTCACGAAGATTCTTCCACAATACACTATCATGACCAGCATAGGCATACACCGTCTTTTCTTCAGTTGAAAGCTCAGGATCGACAGTGTTTTCGTCCACATCCCAGGAATACTTCAGACGGCCGTCGTTACGCACACCCAAAATAGTATCACAGTCATAGAATATCATATAGGCAAGAACCTTGTCTTTTTCCGGATCATACCAGAATCCCATCATCATGTTCTTCACGCGCTGGTCTACGCATCCCATTATTTCAGTAAACATATAATAGTCGCACAAATAGTCTACATCAAACCAGTTTGCGAGCTCAGCCTTGAATTTTCCACCGTCGTTCTGTGTGCTCTTTACCCACTTAACCAACGGCTCAAGATATTTCGGCTTACGGGTTCCAGCCTCATACTCGGCGTTTATGTCGTCATCATCCGGGAATCTCGCCTCAAATACCTTCAGCCAGTTCGGGGTACCGTCATCACCCTTTGTATCAAAATCATCATCCAGGAACATGCCCATCGGGTAGTCGTTGTTCAGGAACTCCCAGCACTCGGTCGGGTTAACGCCACTAAACTTATCTGCTACCCACGACTGGTCATGATAACCAGGTATATCGCAGAATCCAAATACAGCTTCTGTTGACTTGTCGTTATTGAAATTGAACTTGCCAAGGAACTGTGGAGTTTCGTCCAGGGTACCGCGGTAGAACAGGTAACAAGGTTCACCGTCGATGGTTGTTCGCACATCATATCCATATTCTCCTGAACAATGTGCCTGAGCAGGAGTCAACTCTCCTGCAGCAGTAAGGATATTCTGTACAATTTTTGCCATACCAGTGTTATGTGATGATGAGGATTCGGCAAAGTCAGCCTTAAGACAGAAACAATCCACAGGAGCTGCTGCCTTGTTGGATGTACCTGCCTGACGGAATGAGTATTTCGCCTCTTCCTGAAGCTCTCCTCCAACACCTTGTTCGTCACAGCCAAGATACAAATCACCGGCTACCTTGGAAGCATTCTTGAAATAAATGCGGTAGTTCTTTATCGGATATGCAAGTGATGAAGTTCCCTGCAGACGGATACATCCTCCCACGCACTTGAAGTTCAATGACTGGTTCCCTTTCACCACACAAAGCATCTCGTCCACATCATATTTCGGGTCTTTGTCGTTATTGACAGCCGCTTGGAGAACAGTAGGAACCCCATTGTCCTGCCGCCCGGTAATGATGATATAACGCATTCCGTCCGGAACACTGTCAACTGTAACATTTCCGTTGTCATCAATCACATTATTTGATTCATACAACGCAAACATGTCATCAACAGAATCCTGGTCAATCATATAACAATCCAAAACCTGAGAATCACTAAGATACGTATTATAAGCCCTCAACAGATACACATCTAACGTGGCACCGTCTGCTCCCATGGTAACAAACTGCGGGTCGGACTGGTAAATGCTATCAGAAGCAGACCTCTGTACAGAACCTGACATGATTCCGTTGATATACAGATATACCATCTCAGTATTCAGTTTCTCATATTCTGATGAACCAGATGCTGATTTAGGAAATGAGACAAACATTACCTCATAGACTTCGCCTGAAGCCATCTTCATGGATAATGAGGACTTACCTTTAGTCTGCATTCTTGCTTCCTGTGATGTTATCACAAAACCTGTTCCATCACCGTCAACGCATCTTATCAACTCAGCTTCATCATCAACAACTTCAGAGACCTTATACTTTACAGCAAAAGCAAAAGCGTTAGTTACGTTCTGGTCTGGTTGCCTTAACGGAGCATATTGAACGACAGCACGAGCTTTGTCATTCAATCTTAACGCATTTCCAATCCATCCGTCACCGCCCCATTTGAATCCTTCGAACACAGTTTGAATGCCGTTATAACTCCATTCTTCACGGTTGACATCATTATTATTTCTTCCCTGTGCAGAAAGTTTGAGAGTCATTCCGTCTGTGGGTTCACTTATATTGAGTTCACTCTTCTCTGCAATCAATCTGAAGCTGTATTCAGTTTTGCCTACAACAATCCGGCACTTCTGTTCTCCATAATTAGAAGCACGAAGCGTAAGATTCTGTACAACGAAAGGAACAGATGATGATGAGGCTACATCTTCACCAACATATACGATGGCATTTGTAGGAGTTTCTTTAGGATTATATGCGGCATAGGATAGTGTATATACATCAAACTGCTTTGTTTGTATGTAAGGCGTATTTTCTCCCAAGATAAGGCTTCCATCAGGATAGTCGAACCTTGCATATACTATCGGAGCATTATTATCAGTTTCTCTAACACCTATTGCAAAGTATATGCTGTTTGATTTAATTATATTATCCTCAGACAGCTCAAGTTCTACGACAAGCTGAACAGAATGGGTTCCATGTGACATTCCAGATGTATCTATACTGAATGATCCATTCGCTGTTGAAGCAGTTATACTTCTATCTTCCTTGTCAACACCATCAACGTAGCACCTTAATGTTTTGTTTCCTGCTCCTGACAGAGCATAAGGGATAGTGACACTATCTCCTCTATTGATAGATGTTGCAATATTGAATGAACTGGATAGAGTCAACTGAACCACATTGATTGTCCATGTAATTTGAGAAACCTGCATCTCTGCGCCTTCACCGACCTGAACCTTTACCCTTACAGTATTGGTACCTACTCCCATATACTTTGTCACATCAACAGTATTGCTGCTTCCTGCATAGATGTTACTTTCTAATGTATTGGTGTTAGCACCTTGTATGATTGTCACTATCGCCTTAGCCGGATTTCCCGTTGATTCTCCAGTCTCAGAATTGACATGGTCATACTTGTATGTCAATTTCACATCGTCTCCAATCTTTACAGTCTTGTTAGCTGTAACGCGAGTAAGAATTACCTTCGTTGCAAGACTGCTTCCGCCACCGGCACCGGAGAACTGGTCTGTAGTACTTATCACTTCACCACCTGCATTCAAAAGAGAGATAGAATATACCTTCTGATCACCCTCTCCTATCTCGTTCAATTGTATTCCTGACGCCACCGAGCCTGTATTCTTCTTTAACTCATTGAATACAGCCTTTCCACTTACAGGGTTAGTTGAATTTTCATTAACGGCCTGGTCCACTTCAACAACTGGTATCTCAAGGTCAACCTGTCCATGTTCATCCGGCGTCAACTCTTGAACAGAAACACCTTTTGTTACTTTAATTTTCTTAATCGCATCTCCACCTCCGAAACGTTCCCAGGCAGAAGGCTCAAGCCAGCTTTCAATGCTGGTTCCTGAAAAACGATAGTCCTCCCATTTACCTGCAGATACTTCGAATGTAATAATCTTACCCTTCTTATCTTCATCATCTATCTTGTCGTTTGCGATTGCCTGAAGTGCTGTTTCAATAGTGTAATACCCTTCTATCAATGGATGCTGCACAGAAACATTGTAGAATCCGCTTCCAGTACCAGAAATCTGTTTCCAGTTACTTTCAGTGCTCCAGTTTTCAATAGAATCACCGGTGAAAGTAACGTCAATCCATGAACCATCATCGGAAAGATAACGCACTTCAAACCCATGAATTCTTAGTTCTTCCGGAACAAGATTGACAGCGGAAACCAAATCTAATCTTTCGCCATTTTTAGATACATTTTTAAAGAAGATATTTTCATCAATCTTATCAGATAGTTCTTTCTTGGTATCAGTAATGCTCTTTTCAATCTCATTGAACTTCTTAAAAAGAGTAGAATTAGCTACAGGACGGTCTGAATCTTCAGATAGTTCCTTATCTGTAATAGTAATAAGCTCTCCTCCATCCTTCCATTTATTTGTCTCTGTATCCCAGTTATAGATGTGACGAGGATTTCCAACAAATGCATAGCAGCCAATAGTTCCCCTAACCGACTGTAGAACTTCTTCAGATTCAAAATTACCTTTGAATTTAGATACATAATCAGAAGGATAACAAGCTGAAGTTAAAGTTATTCTATTATAATCAGGATTAGAACTTTCAACGCCAGAACATTTAAGAGTTAATACACCAGGATCTGATTCTTCTTCATTAGCAACAATCCTTCCAGTCAAATAAGGATTAATTGCTTCTAAATTCATTGAATAATTTTTATTTACACTATCTTGTAAAAAAATTACATTATATTTCTTTCTATCTAACAGTGCTTCTCCACGTACCTCAAATGATAAAATAAAGAATGGGACAGTACATGGTATTTTAGTAACGTACTTATTACTTCCATCAAAATTTATAATTATACTATTTAAATCTAAATAATTATATTCAGTTACAACAGACTTTATCCCAATATTTTTTAATACTTGCGCTTGTTCTTCTTCCGATAATGATTGTTCGGTCTTAAAAAGTACATCATTCGTCACCCTTTTAGCAGCATCTTCAGCAATAGAAACAGCTTCTTCTCCTTTCTCCTTAGCATTGTTACCCTGTTCTTTCGCATAATCTCCCTGTTCTTTCGCATACTGCGCAAGTTCACCTGACTGGCCGGCCAATACAGCCTGTCTCTTTGCTTCTTCAGAATACTCCTTGGATTTTTCAGAATATTCCTCAGATTCATTTGCAGACTCTTCGGACTTCTCAGCATAGTTCTGTGATTCGGCGACAGCCTGATTAGCTTCTTGAAGAACTTTTGAAGATACATCCTTTGCAAGATTCTCAGCACTGATTTTTCTTCCCTTATTCAGCTCTATAAAATCACCCTCTGAACAAGATTCAACCTCACTCAACTGGTCTATTGTAGCAGAATTTGTCTGTAAGGATTGAATCACAGATGATATGATTTCCTGTTTTTCTTCGTTTGTCATAAATCTATAGTTTTAAATCTGTAATTATCATTATCAATGGTTCTATAACGTGAATCATCTACACGTCTCATTATCATCTTGTTGTTCGTTTCAATATCAGGATTTAACAATGAAACCCTTCTTATTGCCTGTTTAAACACATAAGACCTTATACCCTCTACAAGTACATTCATTTCAGGTACATTAGAATCAACCCTGGCATAACGAACGCCATCGACATAAAAATAGCTGCAACATAATGCCTTGTTTAGCAACTCTGCATACCACACTGGACAGCCTTTTGAACCTCCCATAGTAAGAGTCTTCTGTACATTGTCAATACTATATATGTCAATAACATCATTACCTGAAGTTGTATATTGCTCATTATCTACTCCGAAAACCCAATCATCATCCTTGAATCCCCCAGGTATTCTGAAATCAAAAAAGTATTGCATTCCATCAATCCAAAATACAGCATCCTTTCTCATCCTATTATTAGGATTTGAATACTGTAATAGAACAGTTCCAGAGACATCATCTGTCACACGGAATACTTCTGAACATACCCCATCAACTTCAACAGAATATAGGCCATCATTCAATCCTGTTATTTCTGTGAAATACAAAGTTTCATTGGGGTTCATCAACCAAGACCTCATGTTAACCATCCGCCTTTTCCCGTCTATTACATCAACGATATATACTGATGGGGAATTACTTTCATTGTATGCTATTATTTGCAAAAGAATATGGTCATACGGAGAGAATGACTGCATATATCTGCTTGATAATCCAATATCCGTAGATGGATTGAAGAATAATGGAGTAAAAGGACTTATCTTATACATATTAGCATTCAATTAATTCATATTCAAACACTTCATCATTGCATACATTAATATCAAGATTTTTCAGATACCCTTTATATAATTTCCCATCCCATTCAAAATCTACGTATCCATTCCAGTCTTCAGGCAATATGAAATCATTTGTCTTAATGGTAATATCCCCTTCCTTAAACAATTGCGATGCAAGAGATACATTTTTGTTCACTCTATTAGAGTTTATCATGATATTATCCAAAATATCACTCGAAGTATATATAAGACGAGAAGTATATGATGCAAGGAACCTTTCATTTGCCTCAATAAGAAAATGTGGAAACAATCTGGCATTAAATATAGTTTCTGTATACACTCCATCAACAGATATACTTCTATCCAATTTATAACATGAATCTGCTATAGATGTATAAACTATGAATGTATTATTATCACTATCAGAATCAGATGTCTGATTAACATTCTTCTTCGACAATTCCTGAAATCCATAACTATCAGCACGGTATGGGCATAAAAAATCAAGTGTCTGCTCTTTAAGATTCAGTCCAGTAGAATATTCAATTGTAGAATTAAACTCATCCTTACCATTATTCCCTAAATCATAGTCCTGTTTTGCATATCCAACCTTCACAGATGAGTAAATCCTTCCAGAAGATACGCTGTACTCAGGTTCACTGACCACACTCAAAGTTTTTGACACACTATTTAAGAATACAGAATTTCTATGTACAAATTTTATAACATACCTATCAGTAGGTATAACTACAGGAATATCTTCTCCATCGTTCCTCTCTGGAAGTGAAGGAACAGGACCATTATACATAAGCAATCTGTTTCCTGATGTTGAGATATATGATGTTCCATCATCGTAGCTACTAAGGTCAGAAATATCAACAAAAACAGCAGAAGGATTTAAACGGCCATCTTTTTGGTAAGATTCAGAATCTTCAAAAACACTATAGTACGAACCTGATTGATAGTACAAGAATTTAGACAATTCTTTCGAGAATAAAATATTCTCCCTGTTTACATCACCATCGTATTCCCCAGAATCAAGAATATTTCCTATAATAAATCCACCAAACCGTGCAAGATGATTATATCTTGAAAAATCAAGTGACGAAATAAAATAATCATTTAATCTGTTGTTAACTGAATCTGTGATGTAATATTTCTTTGAAACAGAATCATACAATATGTTTTTATCTATTATAACAATATCAAAACTACTATTCATCTCATTATACTTCTCTATTCCAGGATAATTAAAGAAGTAATAAACCCCATTATTTCCAAGTCCACCGAATAAGTAATCCTCAAAAAACACTACATCAACTAATGTCACATCATCAGGCAATAATGCATCTATTTCTTCATTTGTTAAACCCGTATAATATTTTCCAGGCCTTACAAACTCATCTGCATCAATCTGAACATCATCATATACATAATCCTTTGTATAATCAACATCATCAGAACCGTCATCTATATTAGTATTCTCTCCATCTGATTCTATCACATAAACCATTCCTGCTACTACTTCAAGAAATTTGCAAAAATCAGAGAATGACGTATACAACTTTGCTGAATTAAATTTTCTAACTGACTCACCAGCAACAAGTAATATTTTGTCTAACTCCGTATTATCAAAATTAACTTCTCCCCTTACATAAGAAGCCATCCCCATTTTTTCGATAAGATTATTCAGTAAAGAAGAAGGCTTTACAACATCGATATAGCTTATTTCTCCAGTCTCATTCCATCTAAGTTCACCAAGGTTATAAAAATAAAATGTAGATCTTCCAAAGCTAACAGGATTAATAAGCATAAAACGATGCAAGCACAACTGAAGCCTTTCACCTTTCAAAAGATTTACATTACATAATCCACTCGCATTTACAAACGAACTAACAATAGATACAGGATTACCATTCACTGGAATTTTATACAATGATACCATTACATCGTTCAGTTCACCACTTACAGAGTTTACAACATTTATTGAAATTGACTTTAAATCAATCTCAATGCTGACATCTTTAACTGCTTCAAGAAAGTAACTCGTTGTATTAAGATTAGGCCCTGCAGTCACCCATGAAGAAGATGTGTCAATTTTTCCAGACAATCCTTCTTCCTGGTCATTCATTTTTACATATCCATCGACTTGAATATCACTTTCTGCATAAGAAACAGGAGGTATATAATATACAAAACCACTGCAATCAACATTTTCTCTTATCGTATAACTTTCATCATCAACAGAATTTCCAGTAAATACAATTCTTACAGTATTTAACAACCTTACCCCATCAAAATATAGCTGTTTACCTTCCTTGACTTCATCAACAAGAACCTCATACTTAGTCCCCTTGTTTGAGTTCAATATTGCAGCAACAGAATTATCTAGACAGGCTATCTGTGCAGTATATCCATCATACTTGAATGTAGAAAAATCGATTGGGCATTCAAACAGCAAGTCATATTCCCAGTTATTATTAATTCTATAAACAGCAAATGCTCCTGTCGATTTCAATTTATTCTCAGTATAATAAGAAACAATCATATTTCGTGCCTTTCCAGTCAACGTGATCGTACTACCACATTTTCTCACAACACCACCATAATCAGACCTCACATACGACAATTTTATGTCATCAAGATTTGTAATCATGTCAGAAATATCAATGCAATTTGATTTTGATATTTCAACTTTACTAGAGCCAAGTGATATATAGAATTTGCAATTCATTTTCATGCTTTTTTCAACAAAAGCAAATATATAAAAATAGGCAAACCGACTACGGCTTGCCTAAAATCCTGCTCATCCAAAAACACGCAAACAACTGATATAAAATACATTACACAAAACCAAACTATTTAACCATGCTACTTCTGCAGACAAGTACATCTCCAGCAATCCAGTCTCCAGGACTTATGGATTCCGATGCCGTTGCCAGTACTGTTGCTACATAATTGAACTGCTGAGACTCAATCTTCCCATCAGAGTTAACAATCATAATATATTCATCAGTCAATTTTATTGCAAACCCCTCCTTATCAAATTCCTTAAAAATCAAAGGACCTACATTCTTTCTTATTGGAACAATCTCTATATATCCATTAACAGAATCCTGCAATTCTTTCAACGAGAAATCACTCCCGTTTGCCGGGAAAGTAAATGATACTTCCCCGGAAGTAGTAACAATAAAACTTTCCATATCAATAAACGGTTACAAGGTTTTCTATCTTAAAGCATCTCATCTCTCCTTTATCTACATCAAAGTATGCAAATGTCTTGTAACTTGGCTTTGTCAGTTTTTTCCCGTGAATTGATGTTCCGGCCGGAAGATTGTACAATGTTCCTGAAGCATGTCTGATGCTTCCGTCAACTTTCTGGAATGCAAATTTCACAATACCCTTTCTCATATTTTTAGCAAGTCTGTATAACTCCCATGCCTTAATAAGACAGATTTTCCACGTGTATTCTGTTGTTTTTGCTAACTGGTGTGCATACTTCATCACTCTTACTCGAAAATTACTCTTTTCCATAATGCTAATTATTTGGTTTGACTTATATTTTAATTGTACTATAAAGATAGTTCAGATTGACTATATATGCAATCGTAAACTTCGCCATTTTCAATTGTCAAACCATAATTAACTTATTAATCTACAACACATTGCCTAATCATATTCCGAGCAAACGAGATACGGCTACGAACCGTACCTAATGGTATATGCATCTTTTTTGCTATCTCTTCATAAGAGTAACCCTCAGCATACATTATAGCGCAATCAACGGAACATGATTTTCTCCTGCATTTTTCAATTATCCCATAAAGTTCATTCCTTAACGTTTCATTGTCCGCATCGAAATAAGAATGGATATGATCAGCCTTCTCCTCAGAATCGAAACGTATCAATGATTCATGATTGTATGTTGTTATATATGTGTTCAACATAATAACGCTGCACCATGGTCGGAAGCTCTTGGAAGAATCATATTTACTTTTATTTGACAGAATCTTATACACAGTCTCTTCGGCAAGGTCTTCTGCGTCCATCATATTCCTGCAATACTTTCTTGCCAGTCCCAATATCCACTGATATTGCTCAATCACTATCTGCTCCAACCCCATGTCCATGCAATATTTTCATTCGAGATGATGAAAACTTATTCTGCTTCTCAGTAGTCTTTCTGAGTAAGTCTATAAGAAAATCCGGGTTGTCGCAAAGTGACGATAAAAGATGAATTATTATGTCACATTTCTCATTAATTACTGGCAATAAAGCCACATTGTCGAATTTTTCTTCCATGTCTATTACGATTATTAGTGTTACAATCGTGTTACAAACCAAACGGAAAAAAATTCGACAAGCAGCAAAAAAGTTATCTAACGATGCAATTTTCTTTTAATTTCAACATCTGCCTGATGAACCATATTCGCATACACACCTGCAGTAATGATTCTTGTGTCAATATTCATTTTGAAATAAGTCATAAGAAACGCTATCTCCCTGTCAAATGATGCACGTACATCATCAGGAGTATTTTTCTTTCTATCAGCAGAAGAAGTGTCTTCAATCCTCTTTCTCATGTACTCCGCTTCTGCAATCATACGGTCTATTCTTGAAGGAATCTTTTCACGCTCAATACCAGTAATTCCCATTTCTGACAGAAGTCCAACAACATCATCTACAGCGTTTATGCTAATAAGCGCCTTCAATATCTTTGCAATAGTAATCCTGTACTTAATCTTTATTTTCTCTTCCTTTTCTAAAATTGCAGATTCTATTCCGGAAGGATTTACTATGCTCTGATACTGATATATCAATTCTGAAGCCACATTTTCCAGCATGGAATTATTATCACCTTCCTCCATAAGAACTTCTCTGTTTCCACAAAGAAGTTCAATAAAATCAAACATACTCAACCTGCTTAATGTAGTTATCATAATCTTGTACTTTTATAATGTTCATAATTAGAGTTGTATGCTTCCTTATGTATTATCTTCATTATTTTCCTGAGTTCTACACGCATTCCTTTCATCTCACGAGATAGTTCAGAATAATCATTTACAACAACAGGACTACTTATTCCTGAATCATATATAGTATTCATTCTTACATTCTCATTGAATTCGCTTATATCAGGGAACACTTCAGCACCTTTCGGTAAATCTACCACGGTAGGAACATCTGGAGTTACCCATGACTTACCACCATACACAACAACCTCATGCTTTCCACCATCACCAACGATAGCCAATCCTCCAATATGTCCACCGTTCTTAGTACCTTCCTTGTATGCAGGAATTGGTGTTGCTGCGATAGTCGCTATCTGTACCGCTCCCATTGCACCTACTATTGCAGCAAGTACTAGGTTAGGTAATGCACGAGTTATTGCAAGTGCTGTTGCTATACCAGCCTGAGCAATGTCCACACCCTTCTGCCATTTAGCCTGCTTCTGCTGCAACTGAACTTTCTTTTTCTCAAGTTCCTCATTCTTTCTTGATGTTTCAGCTTCAGCAGCTCTTTTCCTTGCTTCAGCTTCTTCCTCAGATATTGCTCCACTTTCGGCAAGTGCTTCAATTCTTTCAACATCAGCATTGTACGCTTCCTCATTTGCCTCCTGTTCATCCTCAATCTTTTCAATATCACGCTCATATAATGTCGACATAAGATTACCGATTGCACCAATGGCATCAGACGCAACATCCATCCATCGCTGAGCATTCTTCATCCGTTTTTTGTAAGAATCTTCTTCTTCATCCTGAACCCTCTTGATTGCAGCAATCTCGGCATCAGCTTCAGCATTTGCCAAATCAGCCTTTGCTTTCTGAAGCTGCTCGGCAAGTTTTTCTCTGTCGTCCTGGCTCAGATTTTCAACAGAAATCTGTTCCTCCAACGAGTCAACAGCAGCCTTAGCGGTATCAATAGAATACCGTTCTGTTATATCAGCCTTCTTTTTCTCATATTCCTCATCCGAAATAAGTTTCTTGGCATGCAGCTTTTCCAACTCTTTCAGGTCGGAATTATATTGTGCATTCCTTACAACCTGTTCGGCTGCGGCAGATTTAGAAATCTCATCAACATAATCAGCAGCATATTCCTCATAAATCTTACGCTTTTCATTGATGTATTTCTTTTCGATGAGGCTCACGTCGGCACCATTACTTTCAGCAGCCTTCATTTCTTCTTCCTTCTGCTTATCAAGTATATCAAGACGAACGGACATTTCTTCCTCACTACCTTCCTCAACGGAAGCAAGACGATTCTGAAGGTCAATACTTGCACGATTCTTTTCATACTCCTCAGAAGCCTTCGCCAATTCGTTGTTCATTTCTTGAAGTAACGATTTTCTCAATGCCATTTCTGCGGATGAATTACCTTTTACGGCATCAATCTTCTGCTGGTAACCATAGCGGATTGTGGCCAGTTCCTTATCAAGTCCTTCTTCCATCAAGGCAATACGTGACTCCTGCAATGATTTTTCGGCTTCAAGGCGTGATGATTTTTCATCTGCGGTCTCTGACACTGCACTTCTTTTTGCTCCTGGCATCTGATAACTTTCTACAAGAGAAATCTGTCTGTTCATGTTGGAGTAATTCCTCTCTGCAGACATCCTTTCACCCCATGAGCTTCTAATGTCAGAATTTATCGCTGAATTAGTCCGGTCAATTCCAAACATCTGTTTCCACAGACTTGCGTTTTGATATTCGTCATAGTATTTTTTATTGATATTGACAGCTTCCTCCAAATTTTGCTTTTCATATTTCAAAGACCTTCTCATCGTATCAAGCCGTTCTTCCTTAGCCTTTTTAAATGCTTCTTCCTCTGACATTCCCTGCTTGACATACTGTTCTCTTGCCTTATTGATTTCCTCATATTGTTTAATTACGTCAGTCTCTGCATACCTTTCTCCTTCAGCCCTGGCCTGCTTTTCTTCTCTCTCAGAAAGCTCCTCAACGCTCTCAATCCCACGACGAACAAATGAAAGCAAATCTGCAGTCATTGACGCAATAGAACTCTTTATTTTTGCAGACATCGTTTCGAATGATCCTCCAGTCGCATCAAACAATAGTGCCAACTCCTTAGAAAGCAACTTTTGGCTCTCAATCATATCTTCCTGTGCTTTCCCTAATTCACCTGTTTCTGCCTTAACATCTCCGAGGTTAGTCTTAATATCCTTCAATGTGCGTATATACTGCAGTCCGGCATCTTCACCCGGACCACCGAAGATGTCAGCCAATGCAGTACCGACAACAGACGCACTATCGGGCAACTCATTCAGCCGCTCAGATACCATCTGAATAATGTCAAATGTTGTTTTCTGGCCGGACTTCAACTGTTCCTGAACCTCATCAGCCGAAATGCCGATTCCTTCAAGTGCCGCTGCGGTAGCTGTTGTCATTTCACGGATACGAAGATTACCTTCCTTGATAACGTCCACACCCTTATCAGAATAGATACCAGACTTAGCAGCCTGGGCAGTAATAGCAATGAATGTTTCAGCACTGATACCGGCTTCCTTGAAATATGCAGGATACTCCCTCAGCGTGTCCAGAAACTCACCGTTTGCATCGGCACCTGCAATGAATCCATCCTGAATTAGTTTCAGGGATTCTTCAGCGGAGATACCAAACTGCTTAGAGACAGCATTTGCACCAATCAATACCTCCTTGAAATCCTTACCGTAGAAGTCTGCAATAGCCTGCACTTCCGTGCGGTAAGCCTTCAAGTCCTCTCCTGACTTCTCAGTGAACTGCTGTGTAAGACGTGTTGCTTCTGTTAGTCCATTATTGTAGTTCACCCACCATCCTATCCCGGCACCGGCAGCCCCAACAGCTCCAAGACCAAGAAGCCACTTGTTCTGGAATATCTTGCCAAACCCGGACAAACCTTCAAGCACACTTCCTGCATTACCAAGAGATTGAAGGGAGTCGCCAAAACTGCCTGATATAATTCCGAAGCTACCCATGGAATCATTCAGATGGTTAAGTTCCATCCAGGCTGCTTTAACTTCTTCCTTATAGCTACCGATAGTCATCTTCTGCTGCGTGTAACGGTCACTGTTACGCTTTATGTAATCAGTATTTACACCGATTGTAGAATTCAACTTTCCGAGCGTATTTCTGTAATCCTCGTCGGTATCTTTCAACATATTAGACGCTTTACGAAGTCGCTTGTTCACTTCTATAGCTTCTTCTTTACTATGCACCTCCTTGTCTGCCAACTCCAAAGATTCCTTGATGAAACGGATTCGCTCCTCTTCGGTCATGGCAGCAGCCTTTCTGGTAGTGTTCGCAGATTTCTGGGCCTTATTCATTGCTTCCTCAGCCTTTGCAGCCTGCTGCATTGCCTTGGATGCTTCTGCTGATGCCTTTGACAATTCCTTTACCTCTTTTGTACTCAGCTTTTCTGCATCTGCCTTCTCCTTGATTTTCTTCATCAGTTGTTCAGCGACCTCTGCTTGACGACTGAATGCATCAGTAAGTTTTTCAGATGCGGAAGATACGTTCTTAGCCTGAGTATTATATATGGCCTGCAACTTGTCAATATCTCCCTTTACCTTGACGTCAACAGTAAGTCCCTTGATAAGTTCCGATGCAGCATCCTTGTAATCCTGCCTTACATCTGATATTGTACTCCTAAGTTCCTGCAACTTCTTCAATGATTCCTCATCGACGAAATCCTTCAATTTCAAATTTCCCATCACAAGTAATGTTTATATTCAACAATAACGCCATCCACCTTGGTACCTTCCTTATCGAACGAGTAGGTACCGTCACTCTTCCTGTACACAACGTACACACATCCGTCCAGCATGGCAGCTTTTTTTGCAAGCATGGCCACACGCTCATAGTCAGACATGATTTTCTTATTCTCGCAACCGCATCCCATCATTTATACCCACATTGTTTGAAAAAACGTTTCAAAAAAGGCTCGAGAAGTTGAAGTACAACATACTCTCTTGCGTCCTTTCCCAACATCAGAATGTCATTCCCGTATTTCCTTACTATGTCAGGACCATCAACGAATCCAACGGTATCAATCGAGAGAGTATCACCTGCAACAGATGCGCGGATACTTTCATGGAACGGACCGGTGATATACAAGTTAGGAACATCAACAGGCCTTGGAGGAAGATTCAGTCTCGGGCTTTTTATCGGAGGTGTTATCTTCTTTTTCCATGCTATATATCCGTCAGGATTGTTATGCCATATGGAGGTAGTCTCATGAAAATACGGATCATCAGAATAACCCGGCCTCAGACTGTCTGTATTACCGTCAAGACCAGAATATAGCTGTTCCCTTACAAGGTCTGCAATTTCTATATTGTTTTCCTGAAGGCAATCCATACATGACTTTTCAAATCCTGATGCAATTCTGTTTATCACATTCTCCAATTTCTCGAAATCAGCCATACATACAATTAAAATTAAAGCCGGACTTCCGCCCGGCTTAATCAACCAAAACCATCACTTATCAGCAGACTCACCGTCAGCATCCTTTACAGACTTACAAGCAATCCGGTCATACACGTCAGAAAGTTTCTTTCTTCGATTCTCCTCAGCAACTTTCTGCCAGATACAGGTCATGTGAGTATCAATGAATTTCTTTTTCGACATCATCTTGACCTGCTTTTCCACAAAATTGACTCCATCTACAATCATGACGCTTTGACCACCTTAACAAATTCAACCCATTTGACATCTTTCTCGTACAGAACAGAAGGTGATTTAACTGAAATCTCACCTTCACCAGGAGTAATTGTGAGATAACCGTCCTCATACGAAGCTGATGTAACCCCATCAAATACCTCGGATGCACCTGAGGACAATTCTGTTGCAAATTCAGCAGTTCTGTCATATCCACCTACACATTCAATAATCTTGAATTTGTTGTTTTCGTTTTCAACTAACATGACCTCAGTCAGTCCCTTAATCACATTCGCAGGATTGAAATCCAACTTTAAGTAGTCAAAGTTCAACTGGCTGTCTTCTGCATCCATGTGGCAGAAATTTACCGTCATACTTGACTTCGCACTGCTTGTGCTGAACGGTGTGGCACCTGGATATACTGTTGACATCGGAATTCCGGCAAGAATATCAGTTCCATCATTGTAACCGATAAGCATTCTGTTTGAATCCCAGAAGTACACATCCCATTCCTTGTTAGCACAACGCAACAGCTCAGCATTCAGAATTTCATCAAAACGAGGAAGTGTGAAAGTATCTGTCTGAGCATTGAGGCCATTGTACTGGTTTGCCCCGTATCCCACAGCACTAACCTGAGCTTCACCACCATTCTTCGCATATTCAACGAATGTATGAATAGGATAAATTCTGCCTGGTCTGTCAGCATGACACATTTTTTCCAACTCATCGGCAGTAATATTTGCCGGTAGTTTTACTCCATGCTCTACAAGTATTGCTCCCTTTACCTTACCCCAGTCAACCTTGCAGGCCGAACCACCGGTATTCATTTCTGCGCTTTCGCACACTCTTGTATTTCTCATTACCTACAACTTTGATTTTTAACTATTAATTCCATCGAGCGTATATTTATGGCATCAATAGGCTCGCTCACTTCCTCTCCGGATTCCGTATAGGCTCCGTATCTGCCATACGAGTAGTTCTCAGAATATTCATGCGGAACGATGCTGTCATAGTATATATCAAACCTTTCATCATTTCTAACTACCTCAATCAGCCTTTCATAAATTGGTCGAAGAATGTTGATGAATGAAGCATACAGACGCCGTTCATTGCTCCAGCTCTTCGTTGATGAACACGCTATAAGGATATTCAGTGAAACCTTTGAATAATAGTCCAGACTGTCTCTCTTCTCTGTAACAGGACAGAACAGTACGACAAGAGGGAACTTACGTTCTGATGTTGAAGGCACTTTGCTGTATTCATCAAGTTTATCCTTTACATACTGGGCCGAACCAAATATGTAGTTCAGTTCAGGATTCTTAACTTCCTCGAACCTATCATTCTCGATGTCAGCAGGCATTATGATTGTAAGGTTCCCACTCATTTCCTTTACTACATCTCCAATAATCTCAACGATACCTTTCATAGATTGAACTGGTTAATCTTAATCAACATGTTAGTCTGTGTGACAAGGTCAATCGGACAATTACCATCACGCGCCCACTGGATGAACTTCACATTGGCGTAAACCATCCTATTCCATGCAATAACCTGGGCATTGACAGGTGAAATGTACTCATTGGCACACTTCAGCCTGACATTCCCGGTTATTGTAGCCTCCGATGAAGAATCACGAAGTATGTGGAACAGCACGTAATCAGCAAAAGGCTCTTTCAGTTTGTTGCATACGATTTCATACTTAGACGGCTCAGTATCTTCGTTTCTTTCATCATCAGACATATCAAGGTAATCCATTGCATAACCTGCTTCCTTCTCACCGAGCATGGATTCAAGAAAAACAGGCTGCAACTTCTTAATATATTCTTCGATATGGCCGGTTACTACCAAAGAATCGGCGCCAGCAGTCTTTGACGTTGAGGCATTTAGAATATGACGTGGGCCTGCTACAAAATATGACACATCAATCAACATGGCAATTCCTTATTTCTTCGATTTCGAAGCAGAAACTTTTTTCTCGTCCTGAACAACGGCTGCCTTATCATCCTCGGCAGAAACCTCCTTTGTATCGGTCTGCTCAACATTTTTATTGTCTTCTTGAACATCCTTAGCATCATCCACATGTGAATCAAGTTCTGCCAGTTTGGCTTTCAGTTCATCAATTTCTTTCTTTTGACTCTCATTCTCAACAGAAAGCTCATCTATAACCTTCTGTTTGCTCTCTAATGCCTTTTCGACATCTTCCTCAGACACAAGTCCAGCTTCCGAGACCGGGGTGATAGAAATCAACCCACGGCCAATACGGATACGCTGTTCTTTTATGACAGATTCAAGAGCTTTCTTTTCTCCATTAAGCAAATACATAAGCATTAAGATTTAGTGATTGCTTCTTTCAAGGCTGCCAAGTCACCATAAGCGAATGCCCATGGCATATATACAGGGAAGATAACTTCTTCCTGAGCAATAAGGACAATCTCATTCTTCAACTTGCTTTCTACATCTTCAGCCCATTCAAGAGTCAATAAGATGTAATCCACGAGATTTGCAGCTATATTAAAGTCACCAATCAGATACTTACCAGGAAGAATGTTGTTTGTTTCAATAATAGGACGTCCTGCAATATATTTAACACCGCCTATCATCTGGATAATACCAAGATTACGTCCGGTTGTATCCTTTTCACTTTCCATAGCATTAACTGTGATAGGATTCAACGCAATAGCATTCGGTGTGTACTGTGCGTATGTCATCACAGCAAAACCAGTTTTGACGACATCAAGAGAGTTAGGTTCCTCAACTGACTTAAATGCGCCATGGCTTACCTTGAAGGTCATTGATGATGTTGAGGTTTCCTCTGTATAAGCAACACCTTTCAACAAAATCTGGCGGTCGTTAATTTTCACGAGCTGGTTAGCGCTGTTGAGAGCAGTAAGTCCAGTAGCACCAGTAAATGTGATAGTCATACCATCAAGAATCTGGTCTTGAGGGTTTGTAAACTCTACGACTGTGTCCTTATTAGAGTTATAACCTGAAACTGATTTGACAGAGCCAGCAGAACCACTAACATAATCTTCAGAGATGATAGTTTCAACAGGATAAACGCCTTTGTGGTTGGCAATACCAAGCAGATTTTCTCCATTACCGTCACCGAACAGAATATTCCAATCTTCAGCCTGATATACAGCTTCAGGCAACATCTTCAAGATAAATGAACGGATAAATACACGGCTCTTAAGCATTCTCTTGGAAATAGGCAGGTGAGTTCCAAGACGTTTTGTACCAGTCTGTACCTCCTTTGCCTTAAAACTTGATTCAGGCAATCTTCCGTTTTCTGTTACATAACGCGCATTACGGTCGAATTCATATACCTGAGTAAATGCAAGGTTAGGGTATTTAGGATCGCCCTCCAATGTATTCAATACATCACGCATATGAATACGTTTGTTAGATACCTGTGATACAACCCTGTTCTGCTGTTGAGTAATCAGATGGTCACCGCTATAGTTATCAGTCATGGAAACAATATCCTTCAAGCAGAAACCTTCGAACACACCTGACTTACGGCAGTTTCCAGAAGCGAACTCCTTGAATTTCTCTGAATCAAGCATTTCGTTCAACTTCTCATCAAACTTGTTGATGACTTCCATTCCGATACCTTTAGATTTCAGCTTATCGATAGTCTCACCAAGACCTTTAACCGTTTTAATGAGTTCCTCGTTATCCTTGGCAAGCTGCTTGAACTTCTCATCGTCATAGCCGTTCAACTTATCGTTCAGACTTTTCATCTTTTTTTCCAAATCTTCAGGTGAGATAACACCTTCCATAGCCTTGTTGACAACATCACACATTTTTTCTGTCATGTTGATCAGGAACTTAGCTTGTTCCTGTGGCATCCCTTCGGTCTTAATACCGAAATCTGCAACTGTAAATTTCTTCATCTTCAATTTAATTTTAATCATTATTAAATGCCTTATTCAATGAACTAAAGAAAGAAGTGCTATCAGCGGCTTTTTTCTTAACATCATCATCTTCTTGCTTACCGTCAGTTTTATCCTGAGTGTCATTGGACGGCTCAGACTTTCCGGAGAAGATGTTTGTGCTATCATCCTGCAACAAGGCGTTACTTCTATAGACTTTTCCATAACATGCCGGACAACGGACGTATGCCATGAAGTTCTGTACAGACTTCTCGGTCAACTCCAGTCCTTCCGACTTTACGGAATCAATAAGTGCAATAACTTCTGCACGTACTTCCGGTTCCAGTTTGTCTATCTCCTGACTTACGATACGGTCAGTAAGCCATCTCGAATACATGGCAGCATTGTCAAGCACCTGCTGAGTAAATGTATGCTCATGTTGTTCATCGTAATCAAACTGGTGTCCGCAATGCGGGCAAGTAACCACGTTACCTCCATTAATTGCTTTAAGCAGAAGATTCAGTTCCATATCATATTGTTTTAATCGTTCTTCCGAATAATCAGTATTTCTGAACGCTTTCCTGATGAACTCAACTGCCTCCTTAACCTGTTCCTGCGTACCAGACTTGAGATTTACAAGGAATGTCTGAGGGTTGCTTCCCCAGCTTGTCAGAGTCGAATACTCGAACATCTTCCATTCAAGCACCTTGCACGGGTCTGTCTCATCACGCTTGATTGCTTTCACACCGATAGAGTGTTCAAGTGTTCTGCCATTCTCAGCATACAACTTATAATCAGCCAACGTGTCTCGCCCAATCTGTTTTTCAAGATTAAGCTTGCCAACCATAATGAGGTTTCCCTCTTTTTCCTCGCCACTGAGTGGTACACCCAACAACTGGTCAGTACGGTGATTAAGGAACCATCTCATCCTGCCGATATTCTCCTTCAACGTCTTGTTGAAAGAGCCAGGCATGGAAACATCGTTCTGTGAGTCTTTCACACCGATACCGTTCACAGCTACCGTTACGATACCCTTCTCATCCACATCATTTGCCTTCGTTTTGTACTGTAGGCTTTTGGTTTTCTCTTCCATTTTCAACTTCACTTTTTGTGTTAAGACTTATTACTTGTTTTACTATCTCTCTCTCCTCGTCTGACATCTCGAACAAAGTCTTGTCAAAAAGAGGTTCTTCGAATCTGCTTTCCTTTATTTGTGCCCTCCAGTCATTTATACTGATGAGGCCGCTAAGGAACTGCTCCTTACATCTAGTATTAACCATTGTCTTGACTTCCTCAGCTTCCTTCAATCCCTGCTGCAGACAATCCACATCAGAAAAATCACAATCCAAGTAATAGCCACCTTCTTCAAGTCCAAGAAATGCAGTTAGCTGCTTGCAGAATTTCTTGGCCATCGGTATGATGGTAGATGTATATACAGCCTTTTCCGCGGTTGCCTGATTGCTGAATGTTGACTGGTCCTTACGCGGTACCAGAACTGAGGGGATACCGTATGCTCCGGCTATCTGAATAGCATCAGTAAGAGTTTCCTCAAATGGCTGCAACTCACTGATGGTAAGGTTTGTTCTTACGAATGACAAGGGAACGTCACTTAATCCATACGGAAGCCTACGTTGGTCCAGCCCGAATTTTCCAAAATGGCTGTCAAGTATTTCCTTCTTTTCATCTTCTGTCATTGCTGCAGTACCAGCTTCATCCTTCTTATTGGATACAAGGAACCCCAAACCACCACGTTTTACGTAAATCACGTTTCTCGCTTCATATACAGCAATAAGGTTGGATATAGGTTTCAGATGAGCGGCCAACCTGCTCTTTGATTTCAGGAACCCGTTTATTGACATATATTCAGGTGAGCCGTCACGGTCATGCCATATCTGATATGAAGGGATTTCCATCGTACTCACATATCCGTAATTCAGACGGTAACAACGGATAATATCATCTTCAGATGCTATTCCAAAGATTGGACTATTGACACTTCTATTAGGCTCTACATTAACAAAATCAGCAGGAAGTTCCCAAAAGTTATCACACCATTTCCACTTTGGCTGGTCCTTGAATGTTTCTCCCATAGCAGCACGAAAGAAAGCATTGCCAGTGCACAGCTTATATACGAAGTGTGAATATATCATCTCGTTCCAAGACATAAGACAATTTGGCTTTGTGAGAATCTGGTTCATTCTCTTGTTTTCCCAGACCACGCTGTCGTCCTTTACCTTCTTCAATTGGAATCCGGAACCTGATATACGTGAAGCAATGTAATCAATCGGAAAGAATACTTCTGGAACAGAACGGAACAGTTCCATGTAATTATGGCCGCAAACCAGTGGGGATACGAATAACTCATGCACGTCACAACGGTCAATATAACCACTATCTTTTACACCCTCCTTTGGTGTTGATATAGTCTGTGGTTCACTGGCCATTTTCAGCCCAGCACATGCCGGAATAGTATCCTGTTTTAAAATTGTATATCCCATAGTTTATCCTTATATGACAAAGATAAATTATGGGTATATACGATGTTGATTTTGCAAAAATCTTGCAATTTACCCAAACATGGAAAATGCAAATAAAATACTATGTATCAACATATTGTAAATAAAACCAAGCTTACCCTAATTTTATGATAGTATATGCAATACCACTTAACAGGGCACTGGCTCCACTTATATTTTCATCATTGTAGTCAAGAACTTCAGTTATGAATGCCATATACTCATCATTTTCCATACCGGTCTCAGAAAGCAGGAAGTATGACTTGATGAAATCGGATGTAGCAGCTATTCTCTTATCCATATCCTGATATTCCTTCTTAATCCTTACTTCCGGAAGCGTATTTCTCAGTTCCCTTGCCATTTGGTAATATGCAGGTGACGATTCCACGATGTACGTTCCTGCATCATGTGAACATATAACAGACTTCATCTCTTCGAGTGATACAGTTTCACGCATTACGAGGTCAAGAACATGCCATTTTTCTCCACACCTTGCAACCTGACACATATAGAACTTTCCTCCAACATTCGGCATGATGTACACTATCTTCTGTGAATACTGATACTCGACTGAAGGATTGAAGAATCCGAACACGCTTCTGTCAGAATACATGTTGCGTTTACGACGGCTCGAGAACTGGGAATACTCCTCGTACATGATGTCATGTACAACATATCTCAAAGTATCGGTAAGGTGCCCGTGTTCCTCATAGGATTGTTTCGTTACGCTGTCCTTTATCTTTGTCTTGAGGATTGCACCATTAGCATCCTTCTGTACGCTCTGGTAGTCCTCGATTGATACCCTGCAACTATCGTCTATGCTTATGCTGAGGCCGGGCAATGATTTCTCAAAAACAGCATTGACAAACTCACCGGTCATGGATACGGACGGGTTCCTGTTACCCACCTTATCCTCAACAATCCAGTTGTCTTTCTTCAACGTGTCAATAAACAGGTCCATGAATGAACGCTTCTCATCGTCGATAGTGTTGGCGGATTTTGCTGAGGCATCACCATGAAGGTAGATTTTACCGTCATATCCTAACTCCTGCAGTCGCTTTGATACAAGTTTCGCGGCTCTTCTTGCGCTGTTGTTCGGGCTTTCAGCTGTGGTCTCGGCAATCTGGTACATATCCTTACCTTTGCTCAAGTCTGCCTGCCAGTAGCCGACAGATATGTACGGTAATACGTTACTATCGACAGAAAGATGAATCGGCAATCCAGGTATGTAACTGTATTCACCGCTGTTCTTTCCTACATTGAACGAGCCGAGGAACTCGTTTCCGGTCTTAATTACACCCCACTCTCCCAACGCATACACGTTGTAGTAGTCCGGGTCATGAATACGGTCATGCTCGAAGTCCATCACACACTGCTCATCGTAATATCCATACGTTCCATCCGGTGAACCGACAACCCAGAAGTTATTCAGGTATGTTGTCTGTATAACTACCATATTTGGAGGATACTCCTCAATTTCCTTAGTTACAGGATTCACTATTGAGCGCCCCTCGTTCATCTTTAAAGACTTCACCTTTGTCAGCTCTGCCGGTATTATCCGGCCGCCAATTTCTACAACCATAGGAACATCATGCAGTTTCTCGTTGTCAAGCCAGTCCTTCTTTATCCAGTGCGTTTCACTGATAGGGTTGAAGTCGGCAATAATCTGCTGCCCCTTCTTACCACGCAGACGTTTACGTATCTGCTTCAAGTCGGCATACTCAAACTCTGACAACTCCTCAAGCTGTACCCTTTTGTAGTTACTGATACCCTTAATCTTTTCCGGATCATCCAAACCTGAGAAGTCAATCTTCGCGCCGTTATACAGGCAACGAATTACATTTTGGTTGAACTTGAAGTATTGTGTAATTCCTAACAATGATGCCGCTACCTTGTAATCCTCATATATGGTTTTGCTGATGGATGCTCCGACCTTTCTCATCACAAGAGTATTCTCACCGTCCTGCAATGTCTGTATCAGCACGCACTGTGCTACGCTGAAAGACTTGCTCGATGATGAACCACCATACAGGATGATGAATCGAAGTGTGGCATCATTCAGATATTTCAGCAGGTAAAATGCATTCGGATTGAGTTTCTTGTGATTTATGAGCATAAATGTTCTATTTTTTAGAATTATGAGAGTATTTTTTGTATAACCTCCGTATTTTTTCTAATACAATCGTTCTATTTTTTAGAATTTACTCCTCTTCTTGGTCAAAACCTATACGAATTTCATTGATATTTCCACCTTGATTACCTCCGATGGAAATCTGTTGTGGCGCGTTCCATCCGTTCATGGAAGCAAGCAGTTTAGCAGCTTCAACCTTACCGTTGAACTCATAGCTTACCTTACCCTTGTCATTGCTTATCTTCTTCATGGCATTTCTCACACGCTTCGGCATCTGGCTGGGAGATTTCAACTTTATCTTTCCTGTTACAGGATCTACAAGATACAAATCGTTCGGGTCCATCATGACAATATCCATGAGAACCTTTTCCACCTTATCACGGCTAATTTTCGATGCTTCTGCACGTTGGGCCCTCAATTCGTCTATCCTTGCTGCAACCTTGTTACTTGCCAGCATCCGGCTTGCATTGCTCCATATCGTCTCAGGCTGCATCTTTGATGCGTCATAGGCCATCCTGTATGCTTCACTTGCATTACCGTCACAGTCAAGGTAATAATTGCAGAACTTTTCCTGTTTTTCGGTCAATTTCCTGTTGTTCATAGGCTAATGGTTATTAATGCCGACGATGCAGATTACCTGTTTCCGGTCTTTCAGCAAATCGTAGGCTGCTGTTAATGTACTTCCTGTCGTGCAGATGTCATCAAAGAGTATTACTCTCTGTTCCTTAATTGGCCGGAGAAGATAAAACTCAGGATTGATACGTGTCCTGTTGAGGCACTGCATTGCAGATTCATAGAATTTTATTTTCACCCCCTGGGCAATTTTTTGGCAAATATCAGTGGCGAAATGGTACTCTGTGATGTGCCTGCGCTTCGGTGTGGTAATTATGCACCATTCATCGTCCGGCCGTATCAATGAAAGTATCAGTTCCGTAGCGGCTTCCGAAATGACTTCTGCACACTCACCCGAACTCTTGATTTCCTCAAATTGGATTCCATCCTTTGTCCTTGCAAACAGGGATATGTAATAAAACCCGCCCTTACGGTGGATTCTTACTTTAGGCTGCATGTTGCATAACCTTTCGTATTTCCTCCAGCCGCGGGCGGGTTTGTCCCAGTCATCAATCCTTATCTTTCTACCTTTCCTCACAGCCAAAAACCTTTGCTATCCCTTTACTGACTGAGGTGTAATTCAAAGGTACTGAAAAAATACCTTCATCGACAGATTGTACAGGATTGTCGAATTCTCTCTTTTCGGAAACACACTGAATATCAACGCCATTGTATTTCCTTACTTCTTCCGCAAATTGAAGTATTGTACAAGATTCAGGATTGACAATGTTTACCAGCTTCTTGTCAGAACCTATCGCATATATCAACCCGTCCACCACATCATCTATGTAGGTGAAGCACCTGGTGTTCATTCCTCCATTATACAGACTGACCTTTTCCGAATTCATGAGAGCATAGAGAAGAGTCCCTTTCCGCTGGTCAGGTCCGTACACGTTATGAAGGCGTACACCAGTCGCATTCCTACAATAAATTGAAGCATAGACTTCATCAAAATGTTTGCTTACACCGTACATACTTGTCGTGTTGCATGGATTTGCGGTGGAAGAACTTGCATACACCAGTTTCACACCGAAGCGCGTACATCCGTCAGCTATCGCAACGAATGAATCAATGTTGTCACGAAGTATTTTTTCATGATCCGAATTGAAAACGCTGGTCTGTGCGGCAAGATGTATAACAGCATCGATTCCACCCCCGGCCAGAAGGCACGGAACGCCGGCAGCTTCAGTTCCACACACACGGTCGATACCGACCACTTCAACACCACGACTTCTCAGATTCTTGCAGAGGGCTTTACCTATAAAGCCTTCACTGCCGGTTACGACAATTTTCATCATCACAGCTTGTTTAGAATTTTACATAAAACATTCAGTATGTTACCCAGTAACATCACTATTATTATCAGAAGTGCGGTATCCTGCTCAACCATCCCGATGGAATAGCAGAACAGGACAGCCACAATCATAAATATTACTCCTTTGGCCTGATAATGTTCCATCAGGACTTGATATTAAGTTCGTACTCATATCTGCTGACGGTCTTATATCCGGTAACAAGTACACGTTCACCGGAATACAGGCCGGATATGGTGTTCTCAATCACATCAAGAGAAACACGTTCATCAAACTTCAGGAACACCCTTCCTGGCACTCCGCCAGCGACGAAACTGACAAAATAATATGTTCCACGCTCCCAGTAGAACACATATAGGATGAGAAATGAAACTACCACAGAGGACAGATAAACCCAACTTGACGGTACATTAAAATCTCCTAAAATTATCAATGATGATAATACAATTGATACGATTGCCCACTCTAACAGATTAATGAGCAGGCCAACAACTTGTTTTTTCTTTGCTTTCATAAATTAATTTTTGCAGGTTAATAATTCAAAATCATACATTTACTGCAGTGCTTCGCATATTTTCTCTATGCATTCAGCATTTTCTTCGTTTAACCATTCCTTGGCCACATTCCACGCAATACTTTTACTCGCTTTGAAATTATCAATTCGAATACTATGGTGAGACAATTTTCCTTCTGTCGGTTTCAATCCGGAATCATGCAATTCACATAAACCGTCTTTGTAGAATGTACACCAGTCTCCTTCTTGTTTGGCCTGTATCATCGGTACGGGCATATCAACTACCCCCATAAGGATTCCTACATACCATTCCGTTGCTGCAAGCCTGTCTTTATATCCGGCTTCGATAAGCCTTAAAACATCTTGCGGAGTACCCAAACAAGGCGTATGACATTGCTGCTTACATAACTTGCATTTACACTGTATCGGTTTGCGGCCGGTTTTTCTGATTATTCTTTGTAACTGAGTTTCTTTAATAAGTAAGCTCATTTTGTTTCCTCCATATTAAAATCCCAAAAACTTAGTTTCCCTTTCACATTCATAATCGGCTTATCAAATAATACCGCATCCTTCAGTACCCAGTTCCAGCAACCTTTCTCTGCCCAAACTGAAGGATGGTTTTGCACGCAATCAGCTATAACCACGCTGCCAATAATATCACCATGTGGAAGCTCTTTTTTATTTCCGTAAAGTTTTTTTTCATATGGAATTACTTTAAAAAGCTGTTCTCTCGTTAATGCTTCCCACCCATTCTCATCTGTAGTTTTTGAAACATGTATCAGCACCCTTTGACCGATATACTTCTGAGGACACTTCCAAGTACGGTTCTCAATGTCTTTGATACCGTGAGCGATAAGGCTCGCCCACGGCTGTTTGATGGATATTGCTTTCATTGCTTTTTCGTTTTCTTTAATTCAGAAATCAAAGAATCAGCAAACTCAACAGCATTTACAGCCATAAGACCGTACTTTTGAGTTAACATTTTAGGGTCTATCATGTGAAGCATAGCCTCCTTTGCTATTTCATATCTACGCTGTTCCCAATCAGTATTATCCCAGTCAGTAATGATAAGATATATAGCAGGAACATAAGACATAACACCGTCTAATTCACAAAGATAACACATTCCGTATGGTGCATTAAGTACACCATCTGCATCTGCTTCCATGCCTTTGATGATGGTTACCTCTGTTCCTTCTTCTATTTCAGTCCTATTAAAATTCCATGATACTTTTAGTTTTGCTTTCATATTCAGTCCTCCTCGAAATCTTCTTTTCGTAAGTTATACCCAGCCAAAATAGCATTAGACAACACAGCTTCAAAATCATAGATAACAGTTGAATTGAGAATGTTTTTAGCAATCTCTACAGCTCTTTCTTCCAAAGTTTTTTTCTCAGCACTAAATGTAATTGAACTAAGCCGAGTGAAGTATTTTTTTTCATTTATCATAAGTTCAGTTGAAATACTCAGATCTGCAGCATTTACCTTAACAGCACGCTCTGCCATAGCAATTGCATTAAATGTTAAAAGACTTACCATAATCTCTTCGTTCGTGACTAAATCTTTCAGGTTCTGAGTAAAACTTACATCACTCCCTGCATTAAACATTGCTTTTGCAAACTCCTCTCCGGAATCACTTCCGTGCTCTTTTACAAGTTCAGCATATATATCTTCAAATTTTTTCATTTCCTATCGTTTTTTATAATACTCAACAATCGTTTTATTCAATGCTTCGATGATAGCAAATGTCAGTGTAACAGTCATTTCACTTGTAACCATCTTCTTTATGTACACTTGACCGTCCCTGTATTCAAGAACAGTATCAAGCTCAATTATTACACTATTTTCTTCCATAACTATTCATTTTGGTAATCATTCAATTTCTCCGAACGATTGGTTTCAAGATGATTTGCTATCTCATTCATGGCTTCATCCCATGGAATCTCACCTAAATGTTTTAAGCAGGCATCCCATCCAACAATGAACGCACATTCTGCTAAATCCTTAGTCATAGGATTACCACAGCTTACTCTTTTTGAGTATTCGTATGCTATTTCTTTTTTCTTGCTCATCACATTTGTTTTTTAAAAAGTTTCTCATTTATACGAATGTACTTGACATTCATATCGTAATTCTTTTCCAGTAGCCGGATACTTGACTGTGACAACTTTGGACAATCCTTATAACAGAACTCCTTGGCGTCACTCTGTCTTTCACCGAAATTTCTCAGTGGAGCCCAGGTACCACATATCAGTACCTGGACAACATATCCTTCTGGAGTATTTGAAACCTGAAACATCATCATTAATCAATTTCAACAAAACTGACTTCAGTTTTTTCCTTCCTAACTGGAAGGATTCTCCAAGTTTAAAATCTTTCACCATAATTTTTCACAAATGATTTAGCTGAATTATTAAGATACGACTGCCAGCATCCATTAAATCTTGACCATCTAAAACCGTGTTTTTTCAACTCATCCCTTAACGATTGATCAGGTTTACAATCAAAGAATAGCTGTAATCTGTTTTCCGGATAGTTCTCAACAACTTTCACATCACCGATGTAATATTCCTTGTTTTCCATGCTTTTAAGAGTCTTTGCCTTCTCAAGCTGTTGTTTAACTCTTCGAATATTGGCTCCGTTATTCGTAATTGAGCATGAAGCAAATCCAATCTCACCGAAACAGTTAGGCTCAAAAAGTTTTCTTACCTGGCTTTCGGTCAATCCAAGTCCGACAAGTTGTTCATGCTTTTCCAATTCAGTGATTTTCTTTGAACGGATAATCTTGTTTGCAGACTTCATCAGTTCCTGAACTCTTTCAAGTTCCTTCAGCTTGTTTTCCAGCTTCTCAACTGCATTATCATCATCAAGGTAAATAGAAGTGTTGTTCTCCACAGCTGAGGCTTTTTCAGCCCAATATTCAGACTTTTCCGTGTGTTTTACAGACTGTCCCATGGTGTTCCATATTTTCTCACGGTATCGCCTGTCTGCTGCACCGTGTACCGGTTGTCCAAAAGGGATTGCTTCACTCATTTTTGTACTTCTCTCATAGGCATTTCTTGCCTTTTCCGCTGATTTTTCTGAGAGATCACGGTATCTCTCTGCGCGAACGCGGTTACGTTCATCTCTGTCCATAATATAAAAAAGTTTGGTTTGACTTTTATTTCTTTACATCAGTAAAGTTAGTGATTTTCAGCGATTTTTACAAACGTAAACTTCGCCATTTTACTTGCTTTTTTGAGTTTTTATCCATCATCTTTTCCTTCATAAACTTTGCTCAATCAATTCCGGATTGTCGTATATATTACCAATGACTTCCCAGTTAAGTTTTCCGTTCACAACATGATTACACAGAGCACTTATACATTTATATTCAGGGACTGTCATGCCAAAAGCTCCATTATTAAACAATACCTTTCGATAATACTTACGCCCTTTGTTGTCATTTCTTTCACCAATACACATTAAAATGTCACCCTCATAAATCTCTTTTCCGTTTTTGTCATGCAATCCTGTGAACTGGCCTATTGTTCCCTGTTTCGTGAATATCGGTCTATCACTGCAATAGCTTAGATGATGTCCGTCTAAGTCTACTTCATCAAATCCGACTATATGACTTTCGTTCCCAACCTTTACAAGTGAGCCGTAAACCCACTCATTTGTGACTTCTGATTTTCCTCTGAATATTATCTCTCTACTCATGATTCATTCCTCCGTATTAGGTATTAAGTCCTCTTTATATGCCCATTTTAGAAATCCTCCATCCGCTATTACGGATTCTTTATAGTACATCATATTAGGACCATATATTAGCATAGTTCCATATTTTCCCAATAGCACTATGATTCTACCATCTTCAGGAATCTCATTTATATCATGCCATACACTGTTGATACGCCATTCAGCACCATTTTCAAAAGCTATCTCCAAATCGTCTTGACCGATATGTCCTCCACCACTATAAGCGACATTGCTTATTTTCTCTGCATTATCTGATGCAGCTTTTCTAACTTCGTTTATTTTCATTACTACCTTTTTTTAGACATTTGAATAATTTATTTCCGTACTTTCCAGCGAGTTGAGCATCCTTTGTATATTCGTCATCGTACGCACCACTCGTAGCTTCTAAAGTGTATAAAAGATTCATTATTTTTTCAGCTTCTTTCAATGTGAGAATGATAGCGTTATTTTTACATTTCATTATTCATACCCTTTCTTTTTTAAGAGTGTTTCATCGAAATGTGGTAGTGGCTTCCATGCTATAACTTCATCTTTATTGTTTGTAAGCGACCAGTGCCATTTTTTGTTGTCCTGATTTGAAGAATCATGAGGAATACGCTTCATGATGCAAATACTTATCCGGTTTATTCCACGATGAGCAACCAATACACGTACGTTCAGTTCAGGAAGCCGTTCATCAACACTTATCCAAGATGACTGATTTTTATACCATTCTGCGCCTTCCATGAAATCGGCCATACAGACTTGTTCATTACCAGTTCTCCAAAGTGGACGACAAGCTTCTTTGGCATATTCTTCTGCCGCCTTTTTAATGTCTTCTTTTGTCATATCTTCTTCTTTGGGATGTATTCATCTGATTCTTCATCATACACATAGCACTCGGGGCAATAATCCTTCCCTTCAATGTTAGTCCAACCACTTTCATAGGCTGCTTCTGCTGCCATAGTTTCATCACTCCAAGCAACATAGCCATTAAAATCATCAACATGTGATTTACCACATCCATCACATACGCATTGGTACATATCTACTTCTCGAATCATAATTTTGTTCTCCTTTCCACCTATCCCAGCAGCCACCACATGACTGCCAGGAACAGGTAATATAGTTTTGTTTTACTCATTTCCATTCATTTTCTTATCCATCCATTCAACAGCATCCTGTATGGATGAAACCTTCTTAAACTCACGTGTAACGCAGAACGTCATATATTCACAGATAATTTCTCCCTCATCATTAAAGTAGATGTTGTATGCCCCAGTGCTATTTGCCCCAGTACACGGTATCTCAAGTTCCAAAGCCTTCAATGCTTTTTCAGCATCACAAGTGAAGTAAGCATATATATCATGCGAAACCTCCTTGCATCCGGTCAATTTGACAATGTTAGCCATTTTCTTTCCTCCTTTTTTCTACAAATTGTTCAAGTCTCTTTTCACACTCAGCACATTCGATTTTCTTGCGCTCCAGTTTTTCCCGGAACTTAACCAGTTCCTCGTCCGTGTACTCGTCAAAGAACATGTTGTTCTGACGGTTTTGCTCAATATAGTTCTTCATCATCCGTTCCGCTTTCGTCACCTGGGCTTTGACAGAAATTAGCTTAGGCAGACAACTATTAAGTCCCATCGATTCTCCTGAACGCTTATCATAGTGATACAGACTTATACCAATAATCTGTTTTGGATATTGACACTGAAATTTCGCCATCCTCCATCTAATCACCCATTGGTAGCGGAAATACATTTCACGGGGAAGGTCGTAGTGATAAAGACTTACTTGTTTATCTGCATATCCGTAATAAAGAGTGACTTCAACCCATCGCTCAACCTTCAGCTCCTTTTCAGCTTTGGCCAAATCCTTTGCGAACTGATAAAAATCGCTCACACTTTTCTGCTTTCCCATATCATTCAAATTTCAATTCAAGCTGTTGCCAACCTGGTTCTCTGTATCTGCGATTCGACTGCATAAAGGCTTTCCGTAAGGCTTCAGCAATCTTATCACGCATTTCTTTAGATACATGTTTCTTATCGGCGTCACTATTCATTTGGAGTATCTTGTTAAGGCTTCCGTTTATTGGTTTTTCGTCAAGGAACAGGCTATACTCTGTAAATATTCGGTTGCAATCCTTTGCAGCTTTCTCTTCTTCCGCATCCTGGTATCGCTCAATTACTGTTTCCTGGGCTGCTCTCAAAATCCTTTGTCCGCGTTCGCTCCTGCAACCATGCCATTCATTCTCGAACATGACAGATATTGCACGCTTCTTGCGAATCTTACCCAGCTTTGCCCATCCATAATAGACTTTTAACTTTCCCATCTCACTTATTAATTACTATTGCTATAGTTTTAGTTCCAGTTCCGCTTTCCTTGAAAGTGCCTTCTTCAATCTCGAATTTCTTCCCTCCATTATCCTCCAGCCATTGTCTAAAATCCTTACACTCAGATTCACTTCCAAATTCCCAGTGAGGACCAGTTATTGCAGCCAGGACACCGCCGGGATTTAAACACTCATACATACGCCTTACATGCCGAATGTCCTGATTTTTACTGAATGGTGGATTTGCTATAATCTTATCATACTGTGCAATATCACACTTCGTGAAGTCATCTCCAAGAATACGTATATTATCCTTTTTCGATAGAATTTCTTTATTCTCAGACATAAGTTCATAGCAATCTACAATTACGTCCGGACAGCTTCGATGAATCGCATCTATGATAGCACCAGTACCAGCACTGGGTTCCAGAACCTTTTCATCATCGTGCACACCACCGGCCAACATAACCAGCCAGTCGGCTACTTCTGGAGGTGTTGCAAAAAACTGGAAGTCCTGCTGTAAATTGCACCGCTTACCTTCATGAAGAATATTGAATACTCGTTCTGCATTAAATGGAAATGTAAATCCTTGCACCTTGCCACCCATCCAGCTACCTCCGGCTTCTTCAATCCATTTTTTAGCTTCTGCGTATGATTTCTTATTAAATTGTACTTGAGGAAGTTTCATCACATTATTTTCAAGCGTACAATGTTTAAGAATATCCTCAACACTCCATTTACTTCCAGAATCATCCTTATTGCGCTTGTTGTTCTGCTCCAGTTCGTCACACCCCAACAGACGGTTCAACGACTTCTGTACTTTCACACTTATTTCTGCCATCCTTGACATCCATTGCAGGATTGCAGTCATAAACTCCAAATCCACATGTCCGGTCTCATCGTAAATGTTTTCCCGGTCTATCAATTCCGGAAGGTTATCCATGAACATGAAGCTACCATACAACGCTTCGATTAAATTCTTTTTTTTGTTCGTCATAACTTTTCTGTAAATAAATTCTTGTCGTATCAATACTTCCGTGTCCTAAAAGGTCTGCCAACTGTACCACGTCATTGTTCTTTTTCAGATACATTTTAGCGAAGAAATGCCGAAAAGCATGAGGATGCATCTTGCTTCTATCTATTCCGCACTTATCGCCCCAGTCTTTCATTGATTGGCACAAGCTTCTCTGTGTCAACCTTCCGCACTTACCTACTGCGACATATCCAGTCTTGTGACTCTCCTTTACGTATGCTTTTACTTCCGCCTGTAACTGCCTGCTGAAAAAGAATCTCCGGTACTTGTTTCCCTTTCCCTTTAGAGTGACTTCACCGGAAAGGATGTCCTCCCATTTGAATTGGAAGAACTCGCTTACCCTCGCCCCGGTTGTAGCCAGTATCTTGATGAAGAAGTACCTGTCCCTGTTAGGACAAGTTTTCAAATACTCAAGCAGCCGGTTGTATTCGGCTTCTGTCGGAACATTCTCCGTATTCAACTCCTTCTTGAACTTCGGGCGCTTCAACTCTATTGGCTTTTTCATCCATTTGCTGAAACGTTCAAGTGCGGTAATTCGTAGGCGTATTGTTCTGGGAGACAATCCCTCATCCTCCAGCATCCGTACAAAACGCTTGTAATTGTCAACTGATACCTCGTTGGCGTATTCGAAATATTTCTTAATTGAAAATGAATATATTTCAAGAGTGTGTGGAGAGTAATCTTCATCCTGCGTAAGGTAATACACAAATTCATTCATCAGTTTCATGTTCTTTTCAGAAACATCGCTTAGCTTCTCCAGAGGTTTAACTGATTTCTCCTTTCGTGTGCGTGAATATCCAATACCAAGAAAATTAAGGAACCCACATAGAGCATCTTTAATGTATGGCTTATCAGATAATTCAACTGCATTTTCTCTGATATAAGCCTTGTATCCTTTACGGTTCACCTGATAATCACTTTCAAGGAATAACTTTACAGCTTTAATGCTTTTACCAATAACTTCATAGCTTTTATCGGTACTATACAAGTGGGATACGTATTCTATAAATATTTTTTTATTTACGTCTTCCATATCAGTTCCATTTTTGAGGCCGGTTGTTGATTCTTTCTAAGTATGTGGCTATCTTCTTTTCCGCATCCTCACCATCACGCACGAAAATACGTGTATACGTTTTGTCTCCAGGAACCGAAACATATCTTCCATGCTTTTCACGTTCACGCTGCTGGTAAACCTTGATTTCTGTACCATTTGGATTCTTTTCCAGATCAATCTTTTTTGAAACATTCTCTTCACGGCTATCAAAACAACTTTGGCCGTACATTTCTTTTCCCATAATTCTTTCTTTATTGGTTTGACTTTTAATAAATATGCCACGACAAAGCGTGGCATATTCTTACATGAGACCATCAAACAGTCCCTTTTCCCTGGGATTCAAAGATTCATATTCATCTCTGAAAAATTCCTCTTTTGTCCGTCCCATCTTCTTTCCTCTTCTGGTATGTACATCGAATGTATATGAAGGAATTGGTATCGGATTTTGCCTTACATCTTCCAACCATTCATCAGCATCTATCAGAAGTTTGTCGTAAATGAAGTTCTGCAGGTGGTCAGCGTCCCTGCACTTACGACACTCGCACAGAAGTATTACTGCCTTGCTGACAAATATTCTACCCTTTGGCTCCTTGCTTCCCTTGTTAACCAGTTCATGACCTTGCCACAAGGCTTCAATCTCTTTCGTTATCACACCGTAACAATCCTCAGCACTTATGGTAAAAAGTCTCTTCCATACATAGTCCCTATATCCACTGGTCCACAACTCAAGAGCAAAATATCCGGCAACCGCCGCATCAGCTCTCCTTATCGCCTTCTGCATGGCTGAAGAAACCTCAAAAAAATCATATCCTCTAACGGTTCTTATAAGCATATAGCATTGACTTTTAGTTTATTACATCAGTAAAATTAAATCAGAATGACAAGTTTTGCAAACAGAAACTTCGCCATTTTTACGCCATTTATCAATACTTGAACTTACACGTTATATTGTACTGAACAAGCTGCTTGGTCTTGTCTTTACCGTTATTGGTAGTTCCCTTGAGATTGATGCTGTCGCCGAAATGTTTCTTTATAAGCATTATCGACCTCTGTTCCTCAGCCTGATTCCTGAAGGCTGCCAGTCCTCCGGAGTTGACGAATGTGGATTTCTGCTCGAAGTTGTATCTTAGGTCAGTAAGTATTCTTCTTTCCTTGTACTTCATGTAACAGGAAATCCAAAAATCCTCCTTAAGCCTGAGCTCTTCATTCCACCATGTGTTCTTGTTGTAAAACACGCCATAAGAACATCCGGTTATCATCTTTGACAACGATAGAAATGCAGTTTCATCGTACATGACCGGAGATATTCGTGCAGTAAATCCGAACAGATGCACATCCAGCATATGAGCAATCTCGGCAAGATTGAATATTATACGCGTTATCTCGTTCTTATCCTTAATCCTCGACGGTTCTCCTTTTTCTACACATATAGATTTGCAGGCGTGGACATCATCGTCAAGCATGAACAGGTTTCCGAAATGCTTAGCCATCCAGTTACGTTTGGGGATGAGTCCTACAACATCGTCCGGATGAGTGACTATCTCACAATCTGGATTGAACTGTCTGTATAGGTCCGCCTGGCTCTCTGCCACACAGATTATCGGGTCGTTCACCAGCTTTTTAGCGAACACCCTGTCATGTCGCTTATGACTTGGTATTACGATTCTCAATTGCATGGCGTACATCCTTAATATCAACTACATTGCTTTTGCTCACTTTGCCGGTCTTGTAACTCTGCATGTGCTGCATGTCAAGTGCTTCACGTAACCAGTTGCTATCCACTTCACTAGCCGACATAATGATGAATAGCTCATATTTTTCATCATACTTGGGTATAAGTGGATAAACAGCAGTTTCATCCGTTATGGCTTCGAAACGCTCCTTGAATTCGTCCTTTTCAGGTTCCGGAGCAAACTCAATACCCCAGTCCTGAAGTTCAGACTTATCCCAGTCGTTCATCATCACGTCCATATCATTCTCACCGAATGACACGTTATCCTTTGTCGCATATTCACGCAGCTTCTTTACAGGAGTCTCAGGATTTAGAACCTTGCAAGGAAGTTCCTTGTACCCAAGTTCCTTGCAGGCCCTAAGTCTTAAATTACCGCACACTACAATGTATCTTTCTCCTACAGGATAGACAATTAGTTCACGAAGATTAAGCATCTCAGGACTGTCCTCTATGCTTTTCTTCATTGCATCATAACGGTAATCCCTGAAGAACCGGGGATTTTTCGGAAGGCCATCAAGCTGGCCCTTGTTGAAATCCAGCAAACTGATCTGGATTGTTTTGAAATCAAATTCTGTTGTCATATACCAACTATTTAAATCAACAACACTAATAATCAACATCACACAATAGCCGGAACATCACTTAGTCAACGCGGTATGAATTAAACTCAACCTTATCCTTCAATAGTTGTTCGATGTCATTGCATCCTATCTTCTCAAGATAGGTAAGCGTAGCTATTATGACATCTGCGGCTTCTTCCTCACGTTCACTCCAGGATGGTATATGATTGCTTCGCTCCTTACCAGCTTCAGCAAGTTCCCTCCATTCTGACGATATGGCCAGCACTACGGCTTTAGGAGAAGTAGTTTCTGTCATTTTTTTTCGCTTCAACGCTATATCAAAACATCTTTTTGCAAGTCTGTTTAACGTAATCATAATTATCTAAGTTATTGTTATCGGACTATATATCAATTAAGCAAATGATTCAGGGCGAATGAATTTTCTCCATAATGGTTGTTAAGGTTAAACAAAAGAGGAGTCTAAATGACTCCTCCGTATTCTAATTTACTGCTCACTTTCAAGTTCCTTAAGTCTCTCATTCATCTTCTCTTCCTTCTTGGAGTATGCACTTTTGAGTTTTGAAGTCATCTCATTGTACTTTTCAGGATATTGCTCGCTGAAAAGCATATTCTGCAATTCCTTCAACTGACTGTCATACATTACAGAAGCTTCAGATAATTTTGTACGAATAAATTCTCTGTACCATCTGTTTCTATCCTTAGCATTATCTGTAACATATTTCACCATATCCATCTGACCTGTTTTCAGTCCTATTGAATTAAGGAACTGATACCCACAATTCTTCAACACCAACACATCCAAAATTGTCTGCTCGTTCAATGTCATTCCATCGGATTTGCTTGTATAGTCAGTCATATCATCTGCCCATTTACGCATAGTTTCAGTTGACTTCTCAACCATGAGTTCCTTATTGCGCTTAATCTTCTGTCTGATATTCTCTGCCTCAATCTGCTTTGATACAGTACAAGCACCTTTAACAGATGAAGATTTCTTGAGATAATAAAAAGAAACCTTGAATTCAGGTCTTCTATAATTAAGTACCTCAATACATCTATACAACTCATTATTTTCGAGCTTCTCTGCAATCCTTTCATCACCCTCATTATACCAGCATTGATGGTCGAATACGTTATCATACACTACCTCAAAGCCCATATCATTGTACATCCTGACTGCATCTTCCTTTCTCTTCTTCTCATTTTCATTATCCCATGATTTTGGAGATTCAATTAGAATGACTGATTTTCCGAATGTCAGCGGCTCTCCCTTTTTAACAAGATTGTCAGCCTCCTTCATGACACGGTATTTGACATATTCCTGCTGCTTCTTCTCGAAACATTCACGATTAATGCACTTCTGTTCCTTTCCTTTCATTTCATAGAAAAGGCACCCATGATTTGCCGTATTATTGATACATCCGGAACATGATGGAATCGAATCACTGAAATTATCCTCAGAAAAGAACTGTGCCTTATCAATAACACAGAACAAGTCATCAATATATTCCTTTATATCAGATATGCTTGCAGCACTCTCACCATTCACGTTCTCATTATAGAATTCTTTCTGCGCATCTATATCGAGTTTAGCCAGCAACATTGCTCCTGATATTGGGATAAGTTCCTGTCTTAACATATCTATAAGCTCAGGAATAAGCCCTTTCAGCTTAACTCTGTCCTGAATGAATCTGATTGACTTACCGAATCGGACAGCAATGTCCTCAACAGCATTTCCATTTTCAAGAAGAAGGGAAAATGCTATCGCTTCCTCAACAGGATCTACATCCTGGCGCTGCAAATTCTCTGTTATCATAGCATCGAAAGCCTGTTCGTCAGTCATTTCCCTTACTATGCACGGTATTTCATTGTACTTGTCAGATTTTTTAGCCAGCATATTCCATGCTCGGAAACGTCTTTCACCGCATACAATCTCGTACCTCGGTTCTACAGATACAACCTCTCCGGTTTCTTCATCAATATGTGTTTCTTCATCGCTGATTTTCCTGACTGTGATAGGCTGTAACAAGCCCTGTTCTTCAATATTCTGAGCGAGTTCCTCAATCTTCGCTTCATCAAAAGTTTTACGAGGATTCATCGGTGAAGTATGTATGTACATCACCGGTATTTTTTCGATTTGTGCCATAATTTTAATATTTATTGGTTTGACTTTTAGTTTATTACATCAGTAAAGATAGTTCAGAATGACAAGTTTTGCAAACAGAAACTTCGCCATTTTATAGCCTTTTAATCACTGAAATAAATTCACGTTCAACAGTCTTTTCAAACGCATTCATCTTATCCATGCTAACACGTACAATACAATGTCCGTTAACTGTAAGATGGACATTGTACCATTCAAAATGACTACATATCTCATCTTTTTTCCTAAGCCCTTTTTTGTTGAATTTTATTTCATACACCCTTATGTTTGCAGTCATACTCTTCAAGCTGTTTTTTCAGTCTTTCAAGTTTCTTCTCTTTCATGAAGGAAAGTATATCATCAGATCTACGGAGCGCTTCCTGTGCACTCTTGTCTCCATGTGATGCCAGAACCTTCAATTGTTTGCGGTAATCATCATAATACAACCCAGATTCCTCCTGAACTCTTACCTTATGCTCATTGTACGATATTACGTCAGCCTTAGCGCATCTCTCACGATTGTATTGATTCAGCCATCCCATGATAACAGAGCCATCCAGACGATTATATATCTCTCCGTATCTACCCTTCATAGCATTTCGGAAAGCCAACTTCAAATCATCAATCTTGAAATACGGATATTCCTCGATAATTAAATCAGTTGTAATGGCTACCTGTGAATCATTCATTGTATTTGACGCATTGAAGAAATCCACAACCTCCGACAGCAATATCACAACAATTGCACGTGCATGATTTTCTCCGAATTCCATGGCAACTTTTACAAGTGCCGGCACTGATGATGCAAAAACATCATCGATACTCTTAGGTTTCAGAATCTGTAAGTATTGCTTCGGCGAGGCCTTTAAGACGGCTAACTGATTCCTTTCTGCCTCCTGCCGTATTGTTATTTCGTTTTTCGTCATAATTACCCTCCAATATCTTAGTGAAGTTTCCAGCCTTGAAAATCCAGTCAAAATCGCACTTCCAGTTTCTGTCGTTACACCCTAAAAGAAATGGACTGGCAGCCACCTTCTTCAATACGGTGAATACAGTTTCCTTGTCGTACTGGGCTATTCTTGCCTTGACAGCCTTGCGCCTTGCTTCGGTCATGTTCACGACCATTGACAATTTACCGTTGAAAGTAGTATTGAAGTATTCCCGCAATCTGACAAAATCAACATGCTCTATTTGCGGATGAGGATTCAAAGAAAGCTCGTCTTTCTTTGTATCTCCTTCTGGAGATATTTCTTTATCATTTTCTTTACTTTTCTTTACTCTACTTTTCTTTACTTTACTTTGTGTACTTCTGACATCAGAAACTTGGTTTTTGACGTCAGAAACTATTTTTCTGACATCAGAAACCATATATTCTTCAATGTACTCAATTTTTTCTCTCTTGTAAACCGCGGACTTGAATCGCTTCTGAATACCTAACGAGGTAAGTACATTATGCTTATTGTATATGTCCTGGTCAAAAAAATCAACTTGCAGAGCCTTCAATATAACTTCCTTTACAGCGCCCTCGGAAACCCCAACAGTGTCAGCAATAACAAAAGGCAAATCTTCATCCCACAAAATGTAATACCCTTTATCCTTGTAGATATTACACAGCAGGCAGATTAGTATGGAAGTAGCCTGTGAACCGCATGCCCTTGCAATCTTCCTGATTTTTATGTCTGAGAAAAAATCAACATCAAATGGGAAATAATCAATTCCCTGCTTGTTTGGTCTGGCCATAAGTACCTCCTACTTTCAGAACTCAATCGGAGTTACCTCATATTCGATACGTGGTTCCTTCTTGTCGATGAACTTCTGAATGTCTATTTGAACACAATATCTGTCATTATCAATCGTCTTGGTCTGCTGCAGGCAATCAAGAAGAATCTTAAGAGAATTGTCCAGATCCGGTCGGTTACTTGAATAATATATCTTTGCTTTCAGCTTGAAATATCCCTTTACCATCCTACCACGTTCCGGACACTGGATATAGAAATTCTTTTCATATTCAGTAAGAACCTTCTGTTTGGCCAGCTTTGCATGACCACCGACATTTACTATCTTATAACAGTTACTCTTACTTGGTATCTGTCCTCTTATCACATACATAATCTATAGTATTACATTGGTTAATTGTTTCCCGTTTGTCTTTATCATCCATTTACCTTTTTCCGGCTGCTCAATCCTCAAATCCTCTACCTTACCGAATGTTTTAATGTTTCCACACAGGTCAACCACCCAACCCTCCTTCCCTGGGTATGGCCGGATAACACGACCTACCATCTGGTAGTACAATGCAAGTGACATCGTAGGCCGGCAAAGAACGATTGTATCCAACTCTGGGTAGTCAAATCCAGTAGTGAGGACACCGCAATTAGCGACAACCCTTATCTTTCCGGACTTGAAGTCTGACAAGATCCGTTCACGTTCTTTCTTAGGAGTCGTTCCACTGACCACTGCACTGTCTGGTATCTCATGGGTTAGCATTTCAGCCTCCTTTACAAACCTCGTGAACACCAGTATTCCACGTCTCGGTATTCCACTCTTAGGAGCCAGCAGCCTTCTTACCATGCTAATCAGATAGCCATACAGGTCAACACGTTCAAATTCCTTTGAAAGACTCGCTTCATCGAAGTCAGCACCAGTTGAATTCCTTCTGACATTCACAAGTTCTATTTTTGTCAAGTCGTAATACTTCAGTTTGGTAAGGAATCCTCTTGCAAGCAGTTCGCTCACTTGACAATAATAGATTACGTCCGAAAAAACTCTCGGTCTTGTACGCGTAAGGAATTTTAGCATCGAACCGTTCATCGTGCTGCACAATCTATAAGGAGTAGCAGTAAGTCCGATAATACGTCTCTCAGCAGCTGCGAAGAAATCAGCATACATTCCTTCTGTCGGGTTAACCAAATGGCATTCATCAATAAGAATATACCTGAAATGCTTGAAATCTTCCATGTGATTATATACGCTACCGATAGTGGCGAAGGTAATTCTGTTTATATCCTTTCTCTTGACAGAGGCAGAATAGCATCCGGCATCAAATATTCCGTATGTCTGCAACTTTGCGAAGTTCTGTTCCAGGATTTCCTTGTTAGGCTGGAACACCAGCAACGGTTCATTCAGCCTTGCTGCTATGTCAGCTATGATGAGGCTTTTTCCACTGTTATGATGAATGAAAAACTGACCATCACAATATAAATGGTTTCCATCTATGGTAAATCCGTAATATTCACCATTACCTATGTAATGAACGGAAAATCCTGTAACAAGAACACTCTTCTTTTGTAAGCGAGGTTTCCCTTTCCTGATTTTAACTTTTGTCGGGATAATATCAAGCTCTCCTGTTATCGTCATTCGGTAATATGTTTCACCGTTTACTATCTTAATTGATTTATCTCCGCAGTAAAAACCAAGCGAACGACAGAGGAATGCAATATCGTCAGCAAGCCTTTCGGATTTAGTGCAATATTCATACATGTTTCTATCCTTATCGTAGTAAGAATCTGTATCAAGCAACCCTGCAAGGAGTTCTAATCTGTCAGATTCGGAAGCTGTCTTGTAGTCCATCGGTATAAACTTAAAAGCAGACGTCAATCCTGATAGACCAAGACTTTCCAAAACCAATTTTATAGGATTGGGTGTCATCCTGCTCACTCTAATATTAGAAAAGCAATAAGACGACGCAAGGTTGTCAGGCTTTGTCGCTTTCCTTACCTTTACATTATGCTTTGCTGCAAATGAGTACAAATATTCCTCAACTTCCTTACGTTGTGACGTAATGCTTATTCCATTTGTCGAAGTGCCGTCACCAAGATACAATCCAAGAAAGTAAGGTTCAAAAACCTTTATTTCCTCATTCCCAAAATCTACGAATTTCACTCTTCTCAGTTTATGGAGATGTTTATAATTATTACTCTTCGTGATGTATTCTTCTACTGATATTTCGTCTATTCTTGACATACAAGAAGGATGATTCTTCCCTTCATTCGTTTTGTAAAGGGACAGTATATGACCTCCATTTACAATAAATGTCTTACCCTTTATTGGCTTAATCTCATAAAGTTTGTCAATACCTCTATGAAGCTCAAGCACAGTACGTTTTTTTCCGTCATCTCCTACAAGGCAATCTCCTACCTTTATGTCCTCAACATTCTTCATAGAACCGTCATACATAAGAATTTTAGTTCCTTTTGCATGACAGCCGGTGGGCAACACCATAAGATAGTTCTTTCCACCTTTCAACCTATAATGTGATATAGCTGCATTACTGGCATTCTGCTGGTAATCTCGTAATTGAAACTTCATATACTTAATATTCCTTTATGAACTTTTTCGTGACAGGAAGCACACAGAGTGACAAGGCAATCAAGGTACTCAAGTTCCTTTCCAACAATTGAAACACCATTTACCTTATATCTCTTGTGATGCACTTCCAAAGGATAGCGTGCTCCGCAAATCCTGCACTTATGCCCATCCCTTAACCTCACATTCCTTGCAACCTTTTCCCAATATGGATTGTTAAGAGAACGTGCATAATTGGACTTGCGGCCACGCTTATGCTGCAATCTACTCATCACCTACAGCGTCATTGAATTCTTCTTCACCCATAACTTCACCATCATTATCTGGAAGCATGTCATGTTCCTTGTCAAACTCTTCATCAGAAGGTTTCTCCGGAGCAGGGAAGTCAAGACCGAACAGCTCCATCATTGCTACACGGTTCTTATCTTCCTGAGCCCACAATGATGATTTGTCGTAGGATGGAATCTTTTCAGATTTGGCCAGCACGACCTTTCCGTTAAGAATTGAGTAATACAGGAAATATCCATTTAATGCTATGCGGAAAGTCTTTGTAGCCGGAAGTTGCTTTTCCTCTGTTCCTTCCTGTACTTTTGCAGCGAAATCCTTAATCTGCTTGCTCAATGAATTCAACCTTTCCTCAGCATCCGTCTTGATACGTTTTGCCTCTTCCTTAGCGTTCAGCAAAGCATTCTCAGCTTCAGGAAGCTCCTGCTCTACAAGCTTGCAGTATTTCCCACGAAGGTCCGATTTCTCCACATCATCCATGTAACGCAGCGCCATCTCGTTCTCAGGGAACAAAGCATTGAAGTGTTCATTCACTGCCTTAAGGATGTCTTTCTCACTCTCAGCGTTCTCAAAATGCAGTTCCAATGGAAACTGTTCCCGAACTGCCTCCGGAAGAACGAATTGCAGTTCTTCCGGTTCGTAATCTTTAATTATTGCCATATTAATATTTGTTTTCGTACTCGGCTGCAAATGCCGAATAATATTGGTCTGTAGGTAACGGTAGCTGGATTCCGTATTCAGTCATTATATCAGTCTTGACGGCATCCAGGAAATGTGACATCTCCATTGTGCTAAGTCCCTTTGTGCCCCTTGCAAGTTCCGTCCTCTCACCTTTCGGGGTGATAACCATCTTCGTAAGGAATTTCTTACAATACAGGTCATGTATCGTTTCCACCCCTTCCTTTGTACTCCAGTACGCTTCACCGGTGAACTCACGTAAGGCACCACCCACGCACCTGAACCACATCCACATGAGCGCGTTCTGGTCAAGCGTCCTGGGCTTAGTCTTTCTCTTGATGGTAAGAGTATATTCACCATTACGGAGAAGGCTTAGCATGAAGTTGAAATCCTTGTCCATGGTGGCCTTACCGTCTTTCTTAATTATAGTAGCTTCCATAATCATAACGGTAAATCATCACTTGGAGTCTCTGATGGGAATGGAGCGTTCGAAGAATTATTCCGTGAACTACTATCCTGTGAACCACTCTTAGATGTTGAAAGAATCTCCATGTTATCTGCGAATATCTCTGTGATATATCTCTTCACCTTACTGTTATCCTCATAACTTCTGGATCTGATTTTACCTTCGATAAAAACCTTGTCTCCCTTGTGTAGATATTTACCTGCAACCTCAGCAAGCCCCTTCCATAGTACAATGTTGTGCCACTCTGTCCTGTCCGGTACCTGAGTACCATTCTGCAACGTGTATCCCTTTTCCGTCGTTGCCAGTGTGAACTGGCAGACTTTTGTTCCGGAATCAAGCGTTCTTACATCAGGGTCCTTTCCAAGATGCCCTATCAGCATTACCTTATTAAGCATTTTCTTCCTCCTTTCTTAATGTGATTCTTATAGATGCAGCAGTTTCAGTCTCCTTGATGTACTGTTTGTACAGCTCAGGATGCTCAGATTGAAACCTCTTAGTGTCGAAAGATTTTTTGATTCCTGCAGGTGTTATGGTAGCTTTCAATACACCTGTGTCCCACGACTTGACATCGTGTTCAACCATTGCGCGTTTCAACGAATCCTTGAAACCGTCAATGAACGGCTGTATTCTCTCAACTTCCGCTACAGCTTCAAGATATTTGTTTATCACGTCCTTTGGCAATAGCTGTACTTCATCCTGCTTGTGTTCAAGTGCAGTTTCAGTATCAAGGTAACGTGTTCCTTCAATCTCACACTGCAACAGCCTTTTGACCTCCACGTCAGATTTCCGGACAAGTGGAATAAGCTCTGACTTTTCATTGTAAAGCCATACACCGTACAGTTTAGAAACCTTCAGCTCAGGATTCTGCTTTTCGAACAGGTACGCATATATTGACAACTGCCATTCGAGGTATTCAATATCCGGCTTATACGTTGTCTTGATGTCGGCAAGTGCTATAGTGCCATCCTTCTCCCATACACAATCAATGTTTGAAGCGAAGTGCTCTTCATCTGATACAGTGTATTCATTGTCAAGTGCAGAATAACCGGCACCAGTACGTATCATAATATAACTGACTGCCTCCTGGCTTTCAGGCTCAAATCCTGTAACGTCTGCAAACTGGCAGTCATGATGAACCTTTGTTCCCCTTTCTGCAGCCCTTTCTAAGACGAACTGAGGAACATCCTTATACTTATCCGGGAACAACTGTCTCTTAATCATTCCCGTTATTCCTGAAAGCTGCTTGTCGCCCAGGAAATAGGTGTGGTTCTCTTCATTGAAAACCACACCTGACTTAACTAACTCTATCATTTGGGAAATCTTTTACACATTGTTTGAATCTCATTCTTAAACTCAAGATTGTTTTGCATAGCAGCGTATTTTTTCCACACAGCATTAACTTCGGCTCGACTCTTACATACCTTTACTTCATCAATCGCTTCCTTTAGCTGTTTACCGGAAAATACACTTGAATTTTGCTGAGTCTTTTCAGACTTCTTTTCCTTTGGTATAGGGAACTGGTATCTTATCACACCATTGTTGTCTACAATGATACATTTACTAACCTCTCTGTTCTCGTCATACTCAATCTCACTTACAGAGAACTTAGTATAAGTAGAACATTTTCCCGAAGTGCTCTTAAAGATTTCGTTTGGTTCAAGTTTTACCCAAATAAAAGGTGCCGAGTAAAGTTCTCGACCAATACCCCAGTTGAATCCGGCACGCTTGAATGCATCGGAAGCCTGACCTTTCTCCTTTTCCGTATTGGATTCAGTTCCGACATCCTGCTTGCTCACCCATTCCTTTTTCTTTTCATCGTAGATTGATATTGTGCAGAATAGGTTTCCGTTCACAAGTTCGTGGTCTCTCTTCCAGTTCATTGGTCCAAACACTTCATCAAGAAGTCTCATATCCACCCGGGCATCCTTGTACAGCAACAATGTGCATCCTTTCTCATTGATTGTACCTATTCGGCATTCAATCTCGTTTGCTTTCAGGGGTCTTATGTTCACAATTTTGTCAGAAAGTGTCTGTTGCACTTCTTTTTCTTCCTGTTTTTCTTCCTGATTATCTTTTTCAGGAACGTCTGTTTTAGCTTTTCTTTCAGCCATAATTAAAATATTAATGGTTTGACTTTTAATTCTTTACATCTGTAAAGGTAGTTCAGATAGTCAAGTTTTGCAATCCGAAACTTCGCCATTTTTACGCCTTAACCTTTGTTCTCATTATGATAAATAAAACCCTGGGGCGTATTCCCCAGGGCACATCACACACAATCAATCCTTTCCGATTTCGCGTTACCTTTCAGATAGAGTCAACGGCTAACCGATGCCGCGCGGATGAAACCCTGCGCTATCTTCGCCCTACTTTCGGATTCAATAACGGATTTCTTTCAAAGGTTTGTGGTACCGGCAGGATTCGAACCTGCAATGCTTGGCAATCTTCACGTCTTATGCGTAGAACAGTATGATTCGTTTTACATTGATGCCCTGTTTTCATAACATCATAACCAAGTCTACTAAGAGTTGTCAGCGTCTACCAATTCCGCCACGATACCATAGAGTCCGAAGTTCCGACACGGTGCCATTGGCGTAACCCCGAATAGGCTTTCGGACTAAAATGACTATGAAAAACACACACCGGAACACGATGTAAATTGTGGGCACTACGGGAATCGAACCCGCATCTTCGACTAACAATAGAGATTTCTAACACTAACAAACAAACATGGAATGGAATTATGCCGATGTTCTACCATTAGACCAAGTGCCCAGGAAAAAATAGTACGGACGACTTTCACAAGCCAGTCCGTACACCAAGAAATTAAAACGTAAACATTTATGTAGAAAATAACCACCTTCACAGGCTTTTAGACTTGTTCCTTTTTTTATGTCTCTTCTTGTACGAACAGTACCTTAACACATCAGCACCATTGCAGAACCATTTTCCGTTCTGACAATCTGCCTTCTTCTCAGCACGTATCTTACCGCTCTCAACAAGCTTTTCCAACCGGTTCTCGGAACCGACTATTCCTGATGCCTGAGACTTGCTGAACTTTATTCCTTCCATTGCAAGAAGTATGTTCTCAAGAATCATTCCTGCTGTATTATCTGACAATATTGTAGTCATAAACTTCCCATTTAATTCGAACACCATCAGCTAACACGTTTAACCGTTACAATTCCGGCTTCACGGTCTGTCTTGCATTTCCATGACATACCTGAAGCACGTTCAACATCCAACCTATTGGCTATTGTACCCATAAGAGAAATTCTCTGATGAATACCAAAAATAACCTCTTCATCTATTTTCATGGATCGTAATGTCGATACAATAGGTCTTTTGCCCATAACTTCTACCTTTCTTTCCATATTACAACACAAGCATATACCGATGCAATTACAATGATTATACAGGAGCATATCCATATACCCTGCACCGGACTTGGTATTGTGATTGCTCCATACAACATGCCAACAGCACATATAGCTACCATCAGCATCCATATACGACTAAATACTTTCATAACTAATAAGTTTAAGTTCCGAGAGACGGACTCGAACCGCCACCTGCACCAAAAATCCTTATGCCCTCAGACTGGTGCCGTTCTGCCATTAAACAACCCCGGAATGTTCCCTCCGAGATTTTATAATCATGAGATTTCTTCGGAGGGATTTCTTAATTTTACGCTGTCAAACTAAAAAATTAAGATTTATGAAAAAGTTTATTACTATTGCAGACACCAACGGCAAATCATGGTGTATTAACACTGATGCAATTATCAGCGTAGAAGATTTAAGAGGTCAAACCGCTTTTTATCTCAAAGAAGGCAAAGCACCAATTATCACTAACCTGAAGTTTGAGTCTGTTGTTGCGTTGCTTGACGCTCGTTAAAAATCCGTATATTGCGGTAAATAGGAATGGATAGAAACCTTATTATAAGTGTCGTTCTGTCTGTTCCTATACAGTCCTTCAAAACCTTGTCTCCACACTTTATATCGCCGACAACCTTATCGACGATATATTCTTTCTCAATAATCGCTTTCATTTTCAAGTGAGTTAATCAGGGCTGGAGAAGGGAGTCGAACCCTTACATCAACGATAATCATTATTGCATTCATCTATTTTTTATAACCCAGTGTTGCGCTCTACCGTTAAGCTACTCCAGCTATATCATATCGTAAAACCTATTACAATAGGCCGAATTGCTACAATTCTACACTCTGTCGGACCGCCCGTTATCCACGGTGAATTACTATACCATACCAGTATGTCCGTCAGCCAAAAGATGTCAAGGAACTCTTCTCTATTGTTCCCGGATAGGCGGTCAGGCCACACCGGCATGTGATTTGTCAATCACCGAAAACACTAATTCTCATCTCTTCCTTTGAACTAAAAAGTTCTTTCTCGGAATAGGATGCAAATGCTTCACTGGAGCATTCCTTTTCTTTTGGAACCAACATGTAATAGTAGTTCTTCTGTACTCCGTCGGAATCTACACTGATGTTGATACCCTTGATTGTTTTCTCTTCAGCCTTCATTCCTATAAGTGTCCAGACTTTCTGTCCTGGCTGATACTTGGTTGGTTTAATTTCCATAATGGTTTTGACTTTTAGTGAGGTTTTTATTACGCAAATTTGTATCTCAAATAATCGGCTTCACTTGCAAAGCCGGGGTCAACGCTGCTGAAATCATCATCATTTTCAATGTGGCTTTCAGAAACTTTGAGTTCATCTTCAAGAAAACTTATGAAATCTTCCTTGCTGTCGTCTGTATTGAAGTAAGATTGCATCTCTGCTTCTGTCATAGACTTTGCTTTTTCGATGTCAGCTTTAAGACCTTCAGCTTCATTTTCGTAGAAAAATTCATCAGTTTTCATTTTCAATTATTCGTTTAAATTTCTATTTTTGTATGTGTGTATGTTTGTATTGCAAAGGTAATCCCATTTGGTATAATATGCAAGCAAAAAGCAGAATAATTATCCCATTTGGTATTTTTTAACATTTATGTAGATTATAACTATTATGATGGTTGAAAGGTTAAAACAGATAATTTCCCATTTTGGAATATCTGACAGGCAGTTTGCATTGAGTTGTGGTATAGCCCAGAATACTTTAAGCAGACAGCTTAATGGAGCAAGAGAATTGAGTTTAACAACAGTATATACCGTATTGAGTTGTTATCCTGAAATATCAGCAGAATGGCTTCTTCGCGGTAAAGGAGAAATGCTGCTGACATCTGAACAGCCAACTGCTTCAAGCGAAAGCGACAGATTAAGCAAGCTGATTGACACAATAGCCTTCCAGCAGGACACCATCAACAACCTTCAAAGAAGAATCAAGGAACTGGAAGCGGAACTGATAATAGCTAATAATGAACGTAAAATAGGATAATATGAAAAGATTTATTTTTATCGCACTTGCACTTATTATTAGTACAGTTGGACTTTATGCAGAAAATTATATTTACTGCGAACTTGTTGGGACTACAAAACTAATGAGCAACAAAGTTAAAGTTCAAGTTGACTATGGCCAGGAAACGTCTTTCTGGAAAGGCATATCATATATGAAAGACGAAAACGGGAAGAATATAGAATTCAATTCTATGGTGGATGCAATGAACTACTTCGGAAAACAAGGATGGGAATTTGTACAAGCTTATGCAGTCACAATGGGAAATCAAAACGTATATCACTGGCTATTGAAAAAAGAAGTATCTGAAGAAGAACTGAACAAAGCATTGGAAACCGAAAAGTAATAATATTAATATGAAATATCTGTACTGTATAATAGCATCTATACCTCTAATTACTTATATACTCAATTTCGCCAATTATAAAATAAGCGACGATCCTGAAAAATGGGCTTTTTTTGGTGACTATATAGGAGGTGTTTATTCAGTTGTACTCACGTGTATTCTAACTTATCTCATGTATCAATTGAATAAAAAAGATGAACAAATAAAAGAAAAGAAAATATTTGCAAAATCATTACTACATACAATTAATGAATTCAACAAATCATCTTCAAATCTAGACGTTGATAAAGTTGACTCTTTTAGAAATCAAATAATAGATAATGAATTCTTGTTTAGGAATGAATCAGACTTTTCAAGGCTAATAAATATAGCAGATTACTATTTAACACTATGTTCAGATATAAACCAAAGGAACCCTGAAAAAGACATTCAAATAAAATCTTTTTTAAAAGATATATACAATGGGAAGTGAAATAAAAATACCAGTCAAATGTACTGTTTTTGAATTGTTATCATTTTTAAAAGCGGTTGAACAAATATTTAACTGGAAAAATAAAAAAACTCCTAACGTAATATTTAATCTTGCGGAAGTTAAAGAAATAGACATGTTAGGACTTCTTCTTAACTACAAAATAATTGAATTCTGTGTAGAAAACAGATGCATATGTGATTCCAAACTAAAGACAAATGAATATATTCAAAACAAATTATCAGAGTTTAAATTCTGGGATTTGCTAAACTCTTATTTAGAAGAAAAGAGAGCAGACTACACAAATCTTGATTTTTTTTTAAAGGGAAAAAGATTATTTATAGCACCTTTCCCATTATTAAGAGAAAATGAATATACAAAAGCAAAGATTAAAGACAGCTATTTCCCTAAAATAGAGGAATACTATAAAGAAATGGCCAAAAACAATGAAGAAAACATTGCGTCTATGATACTACAATGCTTCAGTGAAATATTATTAAACTTCTGGGAGCATGCCGTTAATGACACGAAATCAATTATTATTGCAAACGGTAATGTAGATTATATTGAGATAGCCTGTGCAGATACTGGAAATGGAATTATATCAACCCTAGGTCCTACACTTAATGAAAACATTTCAAAAGATGAAATCCTTTTGAAGTCCCTTGAAATGGGAGTAACGTCAAAAAAAGACACAGACCACATGGGATGCGGACTTTGGATTATAAATCAAATAACAAATCTGTCAAAAGGAAGACTAATTCTTATTTCAGAAGGACAATATGTAAAAAATGAATATGGAAAAATATCAAAAGGAGAATGCTCATATTGGGGAGGAACTATAATTTATGTTTTCCTAAGTTTATCTTCACCCAAAAACCTATCAGACATACTACCTGAGAATGAATATAATGAACTAAACAATCTAAATGTAAATTTTCAATGAAAAAATATATATCACTTGACGAATTTGCTCCAATAATAAGCAGCAAAGAAAGCGGAAGCATAATATACAATCTCATAAAAGATTCAATACCACAAGAAAATGAGGTAACAATCGACATGAGAAGCATAAAATCAATGGCAACATATTGTGCTAAACAAATTTTTGGAAGATTATATGTAGAACTTGGTCAAAATATTTTTAGTAAGAACATTATAATAAAAAATGCATCAGACAATGTAAGACTTATAATACAATTGGGAATAAGATTTGCAATAGAAAGTGAACCGAGATATTAATAATGGAGAAATAATAATATATTCCACTTTTATTCCAGTCGGCTAAAAATCAACATT
>ENA-OROS01000054-OROS01000054.1-human-gut-metagenome-genome-assembly--contig:-NODE-54-length-80001-cov-10.329147_pt1 | contig 80001 bp, 67 predicted proteins | sample MGYA00242134_ERZ509059 | MGnify/ENA primary metagenome ERZ509059 (study PRJEB26280, sample SAMEA2338753) | human gut metagenome | biome: human gut; feature: human-associated habitat; material: faeces... | reverse complement strand
TGCGGCGGGCGAGGGAGGATGGAAGATGGCGCTGAATCTGATGCTGCAGGGAACGATGTCGAACGCGGGGAAGAGCCTGCTCGCCGCGGCGCTCTGCCGCATTTTCCGGCAGGACGGTTATCGCGTGGCCCCGTTCAAGAGCCAGAACATGGCGCTGAACTCCTTCATCACAGCCGAAGGCGGCGAGATGGGCCGGGCCCAGGTGGTGCAGGCAGAGGCGGCGGGGATCGCGCCGGATGTGCGGATGAACCCGATTTTGCTGAAGCCGACGACGGACTCTGGCAGCCAGGTGATCGTGAACGGACAGGTCGTAGGCAACATGCGCGCGACGGAATATTACCGGCGGAAACGGGAATTTCTGCCTGCGGTGACGGCGGCATATGAGAGTCTTGCGGCGGAATATGACGTGATCGTCATCGAGGGCGCGGGCAGCCCGGCAGAGATCAACCTGAAACAGGACGATTTTGTGAACATGGGGCTGGCCAAGCTGGTCGATGCGCCGGTGCTGCTGATCGGGGACATCGACCGGGGCGGCGTGTTCGCGCAGCTCTACGGGACGATCGCGCTGCTGGAGCCGGACGAGCGTACGCGCGTCAAGGGGACAATCGTGAACAAGTTCCGCGGTGACCGGGCCATTCTGGAGCCGGGACTGCGGCAGCTCGAGGCGCTCTGCGGCGTGCCGGTGGCGGGTGTGGTGCCGTACACGACGGCGGACATCGACGATGAGGACAGCCTGACGGAGCGGTTTTCGCGCGACACGGCGCGGAAGCTGGTCGACATCGTGGTCATCCGGCTACCGAAGATCTCGAATTTCACCGATTTTTCGCCGTTTGAGCGATATGAAAATGTGTCGCTGCGGTATGTCGACCATGTGGGCGCGCTCGGCACGCCGGATATGATCCTCCTGCCGGGGACGAAGAGCACGATCGCCGATCTCCGCTGGCTGCGTGAGCGGGGACTGGAAGCCGCGATCCTGAAGGAGGCGGCAGGCGGGACGCTGGTATTCGGCGTGTGCGGCGGATACCAGATGCTGGGCCGGTCCGTTTCGGACCCGGAGGGTGTCGAGGCCGCGGGGCTGACGGAACTGCGGGGCATGGGACTGCTCGAAATGGAGACTGTGTTCCACGGGGAGAAGGTGCAGCGGCAGACGGCGGGGATGTTTTCCGGTGTGGAAGGGATGCTCGCGGGGCTGAACGAACTGCGCTATGAAGGGTATGAGATCCACATGGGCCGCAGCGAGGCACAGATGCCCGCGCTGGCCGGGAACGGGAACGTCTACGGCAGCTATGTGCATGGGATATTTGACGCGCCAGGCATCGCGGATGAGATCCTGAAGGCGATCTGCGCGCGGCGCGGCGTGGCGTTTTCGGCGCTCGGGACCTTCGACCGGGCGGCATATCGGGAGCGGCAGTATGATCTGCTGGCGGACGCGGTGCGCGCGGGATTGGATATGGAATTCGTTTATCGGGTGTTGAGAAAAGAGATTTAGTTTTTTCAAAAGCGGGCGACCAATGGTCGCCCCTACGAATTCTATTTCAGCGCGGTGGCAAATCGAAAAATAACAATCCCTCCGTCACGGCTTCGCCGTGCCACCTCCCTTTACACAAGGGAGGCTATCCGCTGCGGCGGGGACGGGCCGATGAGTACCCGCGAGGGGCAGGCCGCATCCGTAAGGCTCCTTCGTCGCGAACAGCTGCGCTCGGCATCGGCCCCTACAGGGTGCGGTGCAAAACTGTCAAACGGGCTGACAGAGGCGTCCGCCCCTACAGACACAAGCGAAGTGCGGCGGAAGATCAGGCCCCTCTTGGGAGAGGGGCTTCGTTTTGCGAAAAGTGGCTTGACAATCGTCTGAAATCGGACTATAATGCCTCTCGTTGGTCTGGAATCGGACGATCGGAGGGCGCGTATGGAACGGGATGCAAAGCGGATGCTGCTGGAATACAACAAGGAGACGAAGCGGCTCGACGACCTCTATCGGTGCGCGGCGAAGCAGTGCGGCATTTCGGAGTGCGCGTTCTGGATCCTATACACGCTGCGGGCAGAGAAACGGCAGTTCACGCAGGCGGAGATCTGCGAGTTTTTGATCGAGCCGAAGCAGACGGTCCACTCCGCGCTGAAAAAACTGGAGGCCGAGGGTTATCTCGCGCGGACGAGCAGCGCGAATCTGCGGAGCAAGCATGTGGCGCTGACCGAAAAGGGTGAACAGTTCGCCAGAACGTGGATCGATCGCGTGCCCGAGGCGGAGACCGCGGCGCTGGGTGCAATGCCGGAGGAGGAATGTGCGGCGTTTGTCCGGGGGCTGCATTTGTTCTGCCGGCTGCTGGAGGAAGGGTTCCGCGAGAACGGCGCAATTTAAGGGGTAGGGCGTATCTGAAAAAGGAGGGAATGCCGCGGAACGCGGCCAAAGATAGAGATGAAAAGACGCAAATTCAACTTTCTGACCATTTTACGTATCAAAAGCTGCTGCGCTTCGTGCTGCCGTCGATCTGATGATGGTCTTCACGTCGATCTACGGCGTGGTATCTGGATGTGGATTGCCCTTATTTAACGGTACGCAGGGCATGACACACGGAAAATAACAGACCGGTGATTCTGGATGAGCTGAAAACGAAAGCCGCGCATCGAAATATTCCGTTGCCGGTTTGCCTGGCGGACTGTCTGAAAGAGACAAAAGCTAATTCACAGTCAGAATATGTAGTGCCGAACCGGGAGGGCGATCCGCTGTCTTACACACAGTTCAAGCGGCTCTGGCAGTACATTGTAACCCGAACAGTCAAGGAGCGTTTCTATTATCGCTATCAAACGGCCACGGCTGCTTTGTGTTCACTTTCGGCGGGATCGTATAGCGGGCGGACTGGTCATGCAGATAGGTTCGGATCTCTTTTGTGCCATAGGCTTTACCGGCAAGAATATCACAGTCCTTCAGGGCTGGAAGCAGCTTTAGCAGAGGAACTGCCTCCGTGCAATCGTCAACATTTCCGGCAGACAGCAAAAAAGTCACAGGCCGCAGGTCTTTTCCGACGATGGCATGGATTTTCGTGTTCAGACCTCCGCGTGTTTTGCCGATGCTGCTTGATGTCTGACTTTTGCTCGCTTTCTTATTCCACGACCTGCCTGCACGGATGCTTTGATCGACGTTGAATCCATGCTCAGCTCCGCGCCGGTGCTCGAGGCCGCGCAGAGCTCGAAGATCTTTTTCAAGGTTCCATCATCCTGATGCGGACCGAATCTCGCTGGAAGATCGCTCCAGCGCGCACCACTGCGGGCAAGCCATAGGATGCCATTAAGATGCGCGCGAATATCCTTCTGTGGGCGACCGGTATGCGAGATCGGGATAAGCGGCCGGACCAGCTCCCATTCCTTATCGGTAAGTTCATAACGACGGGCTTTCATGCTTGTCACTTCTTTCTGCCCTTGTCTTACCACTTATTTGTGTCTTTTTCTTGTACGCTTCGCTATTTTTGACTTTTCAGATACACCCTAAGTCACCGCCGCATTTGACAGTTTGTTTTTCACTGTTTCTCATAAAAGGAGCATATCAGAGATTAGGCACGGCCGGTGGTTATGATTCATTAAATCGCTTGCTTTATGCGAAGCTGTCCGGTCAGGACACGTCGACGTCGCTTGTGTCGACGATAGGGGCGTTTTGCTGTATGGTCTTCGATGGCGAGACCTGAAAGCGGGCGACATATGCACGATAAAACGCGGAATAATCCTGAAAGCCGCAGTTTGCTGCGGCAGTGTAGACGGACTCCCCGGCGAGAATCCGTTCCCGCGCGGCGAACAGACGCTTGATGAGAATATACTCCCACACGGACGAGCCCGTCGCCTTGCGGAAAATCCGGTTGATTTGAGATTTGCTGAGGAAAAACCGCTGTCCGATGGTCGCAAGGGAGATCTTTGAGAACAGCTCCTGATTGATATAGTTGATCAGCTCGCTTGCCACGCCGTCAGCAAGCGGATATTTTTCTGCCTGCGAGATCGTTTCGAACTGGTGGGAAATCCAGAGCATGCAGCGCAGAAGTACGGCGATGATATTCAGCCGCTTTTCCTCCGGTGAGCTGGGCAGATCGAAATCCTCAAAGCAGGGGAGAAGACCGGACGCGCTTCGCCCCTGAAACGAATACAGATTGCTGCAGCCGAGCGATCTGTCCCAGAAAGGCTTGAGCAGCAGCCCGGAAGAATCGATATCGCGGATCAGCGCATCGTCAAACTGGATGGAGATGCGTTCATATGGCGCACCGGGATGGATGATCGGCTGGTGAACCTCCGCGCTGTGTGTGATAACGATATCACCGGGGGTGAGCTGGTACACAGCGCCCTCTACAATGTAGTCCACATTGCCGGAAATGAAATAAAACAGCTCCAGCTTATCGTGCGCGTGCAGGTAAAAACGAATGGATTCCGGGTTCTGGTCGCAGGAGTGGTGGCAGAAAATCTGGCTGTCAAGATGTTCAAACAACCGGGACATAGGTAGCCTCCTATTTTATAAGACTTTGTAAATCGGATGTGGGAAGTTGCACATAAGCACAGGCGGAGATTTGTGTATAACGGCAAAACTACAGGGAAATAATGAGAAAATAGAGGAAAAAGCGACGGAAACATGTGGCAAAGCCGGGAATAAAGGATGTCTGCAATGGATAAAGAATAAAAATAATATAACAAACAATGCGCGGATTTACAATATAGATTGCACAAAAATACAAATTCATTCTGCCGGAAGGCATTTATAATAGCAATACATAGAAAACAGAATTCATGCGAAACAAACATGCGGGAAAGGGAGAAGATCCATTGAAACTGATCAAAAACACATGGAAGCATAAGACGCTTTTTCTTATGGCGCTTCCGGCAGTATTGCTGCTGATTGCGTTCAATTATGTGCCCATGGCCGGTCTTGTCGTCGCATTCAAAAAATTCAACTATGCCGACGGGATCTTCAAAAGCCCGTGGAACGGACTGGAGAACTTCCGGTATCTGTTCATGGTCGGAGATACGGCGTGGCGACTGACGCGCAATACAATCGGATATTATCTCCTGTTTACCTTTTTCGGTACGATCGGCAATGTGGCAATCGCGATTGGCATCAACGAAATGATCCATAAGCGGACTGCGAAGTATTTCCAGACCTGCATGATTCTGCCAACATTTATTTCCTACATCGCGATTACCTTTATCGTGAAGGCGTTTTTGCAGAGCGACATCGGCATCATCAACCGCTTCCGCCTTATGCTGGGGCTGCAGAGTATCCGTTTCTATCAGAATAGTGAGTACTGGCCTGTGATCCTGCTGATTGTGAAGCTCTGGAAGGGCATCGGTTATGGTTCTGTTCTTTACCTATCCGCGCTGGCTGGCTTTGACCAGCAGATCTACGAGGCGGCCGACATTGATGGCGCGACCGCGTGGCAGAAGCTCTGGCGCATCACAATCCCAATGTTGATGCCGACTGTCATCGTAATGACGCTGCTGGGTCTCGGAAACATCATGCACTCGGAAACCGGCCTGTTCTATCAGGTCACGCAGAACAACGCCATGCTGTATAATACGACGCAGGTGCTTGACTCCTTTGTGCTCAACGCGCTGATGAAGAACACAGACTACGGCATGACCTCTGCCGCGACGTTCTATCAGTCTGTTGTGGGCTTCATCATGGTCATGGCAACAAACTGGTTTGTCCGCAAGGCGTCTCCAGACGACGCGCTGTTCTGAGGAGGGCTGGAAGTGAAAAGACAAAAGACAAGCAACGGACAGAAAGCCCTAACGGCGGTCATGGGCCTGTATGCGCTCGTGTGCCTGCTGCCCGTCCTTCTGGTGTTCATTGCTTCCATCAGCGATGACGCTAGTCTCACGCAGAAGGGCTTCAGCTTTTTCCCAACGGCCTTTTCCACAAAGGGCTGGGATTACGTTTTCAACTTCGGCTCGCAGCTTCTCAGAAGCTATGAAGTGACGATTTTCATCACAGTCGTGGGGACGGCGCTGAGCCTGATCGTTATGAGCATGTATGCCTATGTGCTCTCGAAAAAGGAATTCATGCTCCGCAGATTTTTTACTGTGCTGCTGATCATCACCATGCTCTTTGACGGCGGTCAAGTTTCTAAGTACATTATCTTTTCAAGCGTTTATAAAATGAAGGACACGATCTGGGTCCTGATCCTGCCGACCTGCGTCAGCGCCATGAATGTCATTATCATCCGGAGCTACATCCAGAGCAACATTCCGGATTCGCTGGCCGAGGCTGCGCTGATCGATGGAGCGGGTGAGTTCCGCTGCTTCTGGCAGGTGATCTTCCCCATGATGAAGCCCTCCCTTGCGGCGGTCGGCTTCATGCGCGCCGTTGCGATTTGGAACGAGTGGCAGAACGCGTATCTGTTCATTACTGACGATAATCTTGCACCGCTCCAACTGCTCCTGATCCGCATTGAAAAGAGCATCGAATACGCGCTGCACAATTCCTCGGAGTTTACGCCGCAGGAATTCGCAGAGTTGCTGCGCAATCTGCCGCAGGAGAGCTGCCGTATGGCCATGTTGTTCATGGTTCTCGGTCCGATTCTGATCGCCTATCCCTTCTTCCAGAAGTATTTCGTCAAGGGCCTTACCGTAGGCGCGGTCAAGGGCTGAGTGATACGCCGCTGAAAGGATATGGCTGTTCATCCTTGTAAACAGGTGGGTCGGCGGACCTGCTGGTTTAGAATAAAAAATGGAGGAAAGTTACAATGAAGAGAACTCTCGCATTGGTCCTGGCGCTTGTCATGCTCATGGCGTGCTTGACCGGCTGCAGCACGAAGGGCGAACAGACCAGCCCTGCTGCAGAAGCATCCACAGAAAACACCACGAACGAAACGAACGCAAGCGAATCCACTGCCGGTGAAGTCACCAACATCGTCGTGCTCCAGCGTGGCGGCGAAAATCAGACGGGCGAAGCTGATGTCATCGCTGCTCTGAACGCATATTCGGCGGAGAAAATCGGCGTTACCATCACCTTCAAGGCGCTCGCAGCGGCCGAGTATCCGGAGGCCCTGTCCCGCATGATTGCGGCCAAGGACGATCTGGATGTCTGCTTCTGCGCGTCTTATACCGGCTTTGCCGAGCTGGTCGCCAAGGGCGGTCTGATGGATATTACCGATTATATCCATTCCGACACGTACAAGGATCTGTATAACACCATGCCGGAAACGATCTGGGAAGCAGCCTCTGTCGACGGCAGAAACTACTGCGTTACCAATTACAAGGAAACCCCGTTCATATCCACGATCGTTACTCCGGTCGCGCTGGCGGACACGATCAAGGAAAAATACGGCATCGACTTCAATACCATCGAGCTCGGCAGCTACCGCGATCTGCCTGCGCTTGAGCCGTATCTGCAGGCATGCAAGGACGAGGGCGTGAAGTATCCTGCGCTCACGAACGAGATTGATATGTTCCTCGGCGCGTTGCTGATGTCGGATACCGAGTATGAGTTGATCGGCACGGACAGATTTATGCCCTATGTCATGAACAAGCAGACCCACAAGGTCAGCAATCTGTTTGCGAACCCCGACTTCACCGACTGGTTCGAGACGATGACCCGCTGGAACGAGCTTGGCTTCTGGACGGAGGACAACATCCCGATGGACTGGAATCCGCGAGATCAGTGGCCGCTTGACACATGGGGCATCTACCCGCAGAACGGTATTCCTGACAACGCTGCACAGCAGTCCGTTTCCATGGGCCAGCCGGTCTACAGCTTAGACATCGGCGAACCCACTATCTCCGCGAGCGGCGCACTGGGTTCCACCTGGTGCATTACCTCCTACTCACCCAAGGCCGAGGCGGCTATGAAGTGGATCAACCTGATCGAGACCGACAAGACTTATGCCGACATGATGGTCTATGGCGTTGAGGGCGTCAACTACACAAGAGATTCCGAAGACGTCGTCACGAAGATCCCCGATTCCGGCTGGTCGATGGGCAGATGGAAGTCCTGCAACTTTGAGATTGCTTCCATCACCTCCGAAGACAGCCCTGATCTGAAGCAGAAGTACAGAGACTTCAACAATGCCGGCGTTCTGGCGGAGCTGGCGAGCTTCAGCCCCGATTATACGAACATGGAGAGTGAAATGGCGGCTGTCAAGGCGGTCCTGACCGAGGTGTACCATCTGTATACACTGGGCTTCATGACGACGGCTGATCTGCCCGATACGGTAGCCCGGTTTGAGGCGGCTGGTGATGCCACGATGATCAGAGAGCTCCAGAAGCAGATCGACGCATATTTTGCCGGATAATATTTCTTTCATGAAAGCGGGAAAGCATACGCTTTCCCGCTTTCACAGGAAAAGGAGAAACAAGCATGAGCGATTATCGATACGGGAGCGTTTATAAAGTCACCAGAGAGGACACACCCGAAGCCATCCGCAGGGATTTTCTGCAGATGAAGCAATGCGCGCTCAATACCGTCGTTATCTGGCCGCCCGTCTTTTTCTGGGAGCCGATGAATGAGCATTATCCCTTTGCGACAGGCAGAGAGATCCTCCGTATCGCCGGAGAATGTGGTCTTGACGTGATCATGGAGCTGGCGGGCCAGCTCAGCGTGTTTGAATACATCCCGGACTGGGAAATGAAGGACGAGTACTACGCCCGTGACGAGAATGGCCACCGAGAGTGGGGGCAGGACAGTTTTGGCTTCCTGAACTATTTCCACCCGGAGGTCAGGGAAAAAATCTGTACTATGTTTGCAGGAGCAGCAGAAGCCTACCGGGAATTTCCCGCGCTGCTCGGCTACGATGTTTTCAACGAAACGATGTACCGTTCGTTTGACGCATGGACGCTTGACACATTCCGCGCATGGCTGCGGGAAAAATACGGAACGATTGAAAAGCTGAATGAGGTATGGGAGCGAACCTATACGGCGTTCTCCCAAGTCAAATATGAACATCATAAGTGGATGAGCATCATGCCGAAGGCCGATTACTTTGCTTTCCGCAAGGCGGCGGTCGGCATCATATTAGACGATTGGTGCCGCGCAATCCGCAAGGCAGACAGCACACATATGCTCATCGCTGATAATATACATTCTCAGGTGTCCCTGCGGGGCGACTACGCGCGGCCGCAGGACGATTATGACCTGAAAAACCATGTGGATGAAATCGGGATGTCCTTCTATCCGAAGGGTGTCGACGGCGTGTTCGAGCCTGCGGAGCGGCATCAGATTTTTTCTGGTTTTGCAGATGCAGCAAGAGGCGAGGGCTTCTTCATCTCCGAAATGCAGACGCATATTCAGGCGATGTTCAATCCCACTACCGCCGTGCGACCGTGGGAGCTGCGGCAGTGGTGTTATGAGGCTTATGCGGCCGGAGCAAAGGCGCTGATCTACTGGATGTGGCGTCCGTTTGCCAGAGGCCTCCAGACGCTTGGCCGCGGGCTTGTGGATTATAAGGGCGAAGAAACTGTCCGGTTCGAAGCTGCCAGACAGATTGGGCGGGAATTTGCAGCGCTCGGCCCTGTCACACCTGTCCGGGGAAGTGTAGGCGTCGTCTATGATCCGCTGTGCGAGGATTTTCAGTATCTGTATACAGAGGCGTACCATGTAGACCAGAAGCTGTATCTGCGCTCGGTCTACGGCGCGTATAAGGCACTTTTTGACGAGGGGATCCCCTGCGACATGATCCGCTTTGACGAGATTTGCCGTTACAAGGCGGTGATCCTCACGAACCAAATCGTCCTGACGCAGGAGCAGGCGCAGACGCTGCGCGATTATATCGAAAACGGCGGCTTGTGTCTTGCAGATGGCAGATTCGCGCTGGTCAGCGAAGAGGGCCGGCTGCTCCATGCGCTGCCTGGCGGCTTTGCCGCAGATCTGTGCGGCCAGAAGCTGCTGGACTCCGATTATGAAGGGCTGCCTTTTACCCTGAACGAAAGGCCTGTGCGCGGATTCTACGGCAGAGACCTGATGGAGCTGACAGACGGCGTCAGCCTGGCGCAGTTTTCTGACGGGACGAGCGCCATTACGGAAAAGCGGACGGGCAGAGGTAGGCTGATCAGCTTGAACAGCTATTTCTGCTACGGATATGAACAGACGGGTGAGCGTATGTTCGCGGAGGTCTTCACAGAACTTTTGGGTGAGAATGGAATCAAATCTGCCTGTCAGAGCAGCTGTATCAGGACAAAGCTTGTGCGCGCGGACGGAAAAGAGTATCTGATCGCGTTCAACTATGCGGACGGCCCTGCGCAGGCGGACTTCCGCTGGGGTACGCACACCCGCCATATCGCGCTGGACCCCCATGATGTAAAAATTCTTTCTTTGGAGAGCTAAATGAACGGTATCATCAAGGAATGTGAAACAAGAGTACGGCGCACCTATCGTGGCGGCGCGCTTCTGGATGTGTTTCTCGGCAGGCAGCGTGGAACGGATGGCTTTTTCCCGGAGGACTGGATATCGTCCTTTGTCGAGGCAAAAAACCGGGATTATATTCCGGGTGAGGGCATCACGCGGCTGGAGGACGGCAGACTGATCACAGATGCGGTGGGGGGCGGCATGTTCGGACAGGGAAGAACGGAGCCAGGCGTGCTGATCAAGCTGCTTGACAGCGGCGAGCGTCTGGGGATTCAGGTCCATCCGACTGATGCGTATGCGAAGAAACTATTCGGCTCCGACTACGGCAAGACGGAAAGTTGGCACGTTCTCAGCACGCGCAGGATCAACGACGAGGAGCCGAGGGTCTATCTTGGCTTCAAGCCCGGCCTTACACGCGAGCTGTGGACAGAATATTACCGGACGCAGAACGTAAACGCCATGCTGAACGCCCTACATGAGATCCCGGTCAAGCCGGGCGATACGATTCTGGTCGCTGGCGGAACGCCGCACGCCATCGGCGGCGGATGCATGCTTCTGGAGATCCAACAGCCGTCGGACTATACGATGCGCTGCGAGACGACCCCGCTTTCCGGCGTACCGTATACGCCGGCACAGATCCATTATGGCGCCGGAGAGCAGGCGATGCTCGATTGCTTTTCCTATACGCCGATGACCAGGGCGGAGCTGGAACGGAACTATATTCTGCGGCCGCGCGCCTCGACAGGCGATGGATGGGAGCGCCTGGATCATATTACCTATGCTGACACACCCTGCTTTGCACTGAGCGAACTGTGCGGCAGCTTTACCGTACAGGAGCGCTGCTTTGTTACGCTGATCTCGCTCTGCGGCGGCAGACTGTGGAGCGCAGGCAGGGAATATGTGCTTTGCAGGGGAGATACGTTTTTTGTACCGGCCGGCGTCGGCGTGAGGTGCGCGGAAAGCAGAATGCTGATCTGCTATCCGCCGGAGTTCCGGGGGACGGGCACAGCGACGGAGGATGTATGCTGAAAAACAGAAAAGAACTGATGGACTGTGCACAGAGCATGTACGAAGCGCTTTTGAGCAGGGCGGCCCAGCGATACTTTGACAATGCGGTATACACGCTGGTGGATCGTGTAGGCGTGGAATGTACCCGGCTGGAGGAACTGTTCAGGCCAATGTGGGGGCTTGCGCCTATTTTGAACGAGCGCGAGCTGAACATCACAGTGGATGGCAAAAAAATGGCTGTTTCGGATTTCTACCAGCACCTGATGCTTGAGGGAACCGATTCGTCATCACCCAACCGGTTTGACAGAAATGTTTCCAACTACGACAGAGAATTCTTCGCGAATCAGTCGATCACAGAGATTGCAGGCTATCTGACATGTGTCTTCTTCGCAAGAGAAAAGCTCTGGGACAGCATGAGCAGGCAGCAGCAGGATCAGATCGCCGCATGGGTCGTGAAATGGGCCGTATACGCGGTCAAGCATTCTTGGCCCAACAATCATTACTGGTATCCGATCATCTGCATCGAGATCCTGAAGCACCTCGGCTATGATCTGAGTGAGGCGGACGCTGAGATGCAGACGGGCTTCGAGGTGCTCGATAGTCTGTACATTGATCACGGCTGGTACAGTGACGGCGAATTCGGACGCTTTGACTATTACGAAGCGTGGGCACACCACTGCTATACGCTGCTGTATATCTTGATCGGCGACCGGAGTCGGCCCGACTATCTCGAGCGCTGCCGGCGCTACCGCGAACGGAGCGAGGAATTCCTCCGCTTCTTCGCACACTACTTTGACGTTGACGGCGCAATGGCAGCGTATGGACGCTCCATATGCTACCGCTTTGCTGCCGTGTCGGCGTACGGACTTGCTGCGGCTGTGGGCTGCAAGATTGATTACGGCCTTGCAAGGCGGCTGATCCTGCGCAATATCAGCTACTTCTTTGACAACTCCATCATGCCGGCGGACGGCGTTCTGCCGGACGGATATCTATATGATGCGTTCTGCTTTGTGGAGAATTATACTTCCGAGGGTTCCAACTGCTGCTATACCGAGGGCTTTATGGGGCTGCTGTGCGGCGAAGACAGTCCGCTCTGGACCGCGCAGGAAACGCCGATGCCCATTGAACAGCGGAAGTATCTGATCGCCTGCCCGCAGAAAGATATCGGCATTGTCCTGTGCGGAAACGCGGAAAAGAATGGTGTGACGCTGTTCAATAACTCCGTGCATTACTATCAGGAGCCGTTCTTTACCAAGCGCTTCAATGACATGGCAGCCTACTACGGCAAGTTTGCTTATAACTCCCGCTCCGGCTACAGCATCGGTTCGCGCGATCAGGTATCCAGCGAGAATATGATCAGCCTGTATACACCGGACGGACGCATGGCCTCGCACAGGCAGCAGATCCATACGGTCTACACGCGGCCGGAGCACATGGTGTCCTGGCACACACCCTTTTCCAACGATCCGGATACTGTGATCACCACACACCTGCTGCCGCTGGATGACGGCTATCATGTGCGCGTACACAAGGTCACGCTTTCACAGCCCTATCTCGTATGCGAGGGCGGCTTCTCCGTCGGCGTGCTGGACGACGATTTCTCTGCAGAAGCGGGCGTGGTGCGGTGCCGTGGGCAATACAGTAGCATCGCCGTCACGGCAAGCGTTCCGTGTACGTTATGTAGCGAGGCATCGCATCCCGGCATGCACCTGCTGAAGCCGCGCGCGATCTATCCCTGCTACCAAAGCGGGATTCTGGAACGCGGAACGTACATCTTTGCCGCCGCAGTCTATTACAGCACAGACGGCAGACAGGAAGAGCCTGCGCCGCAGATCGCGATCAATGAGAATACGGTCACGATATGCTATCGGGATACGCGCAGCGTGATCGAGCTTGGGGAAGGAACACTTTGAGATGGGAAGAAAAGTAAAGATCGGACTGATTCAAGTCAACCAGATTCCAGAGGACCGGTATGAACAGCGGCTGGATATTCTTGAAAACATGGCAAGGGCTTGCTATGAAGAGGGCGCGGAGCTGGTCTTTTTTCCGGAGGCGTATCAGCATGTACCGGACAGAAGCGTAAAAAGCGACCATGACAGGCTGGTCAGGCTCTATAACGGCTGGAAGGCGCGCTGCGCTGCGCTTGCACGGGAATATCATGCCTATATCGTGCCCTGGGACTATGAGCCCAGATACGATGGCCGCGTATACAACAGTGCGTATATCCTAGACCGCGAGGGAAGAGAAATCGGAAGATATCACAAGGTCAATCTCACCTACGGCGAATTGACCGGAGGTATTGTCAACGGCGACGATTGCCCGGTTTTTGATCTGGACTTTGGCCGGATCGGCATCATGATCTGCTTTGACAACTATTGTCCGGAAATCGCGCGGATCATGGGCAACAGAGGCGCGGAGCTGATCCTTTACCCGCTCTACGGCGACACGTTGAATCCCCAGTGGGAGCTGAAAATGCGTGCGCGCGCCGTCGACAGCTCAGTGTATGTGGCTTCCTGCCAGATCGACAATGTGACGAATGTCGCTTACACCGGCCTTGTTTCACCTACGGGCGACGTGCTCTGCCGTTTGGAAGGATACCCCTCGCACGCGGTGGTCGAGGTCGATCTGGGGAAGAAGCTGTATACCAACACGATGAACCAGCCCGGTCAGCGGGAGCTTATCCGGGAATACCTGAAAAAATGTCGGCATCCGTCGTCATTCAAGGGGATCATGGAGGAGCCTGCGGATACGCTGCCCTGGGAAGATATCTTTGAAGGAACAAACTGGAAGGGTTGAGAGCGCGGAGGAAACAACATGGCCGCAACATTGGAAAATAATGAATTTCCCACGATCCTGCGCTGCCCTGATCGTGTGCTGGGAGCGACCGAGCAGACGGATTTTCGTTTTGAAGAGCCTGCGGTGGACTGCGGCTGCCCGGTCGAATGGCAATACGTGCCGGGGGAAAATGGCTGGAATGTCGTGATCTATCCGGGAAAATCACCCGTCAAGTATCTGAAGCTACGCTGGCACGGTGACCTTGCGCGCGTAGAGAGCGTCCTCGGCGACGAATGGGGGCGGATCAGCGCGACGCATGCACCGGTCGAATGGCGCAGTGTGATGCCGTTCCGACCGCTGCCGTGGTTCTGCATTGCAAGGGCAGGGGAAACGACCCTGTGCTACGGTGTAAAGACCGGCTGCGACTGCTTCGCGTTCTTCCAGCTCGACTGCCATGGCGTGACGCTTTTCCTGAATCTGATGAGCGGCGCGGCAGGTACGGACGTCAAAGTGCCCTTTACAGCCTGCGTCGTTACCGAAACCGTCTCAACGGCAGAGGAGAGCGTCTATGACACGGCGAAGCGCTTCATGCACATGCTATGCGAAAAACCGGTCCTGCCCAAAACGCCGGTATTCGGGGTAAACAACTGGTATTGGGCGTACGGCAGCATCTGCGACGAAGGCGTCCTGCGGGAGGCGGACTATCTGGCACAGATGACGGACGGGGTAAAAAACCGGCCGTCGCTCGTGATCGACGACGGCTGGCAGATCAACCGCACCACACAGCCGCACTATTACATCGGGGGGCCGTTTGACCGCTGCAATGAGAAATTCCGCGATATGCAATCGCTCGCGCAGAGTATCGCGCAGAAGCACGTCCGGCCTGGGATCTGGTTCCGGCCGCTTCTGACGCTCGGGACGCTGCCGGAGGAAGCAAAGCTGCGCACCTACGCAAACGGGATGGTGATGGATCCGTCGCATCCATATACGCTCGAGCGCGTGCAGCGCGACGCGGCACGGCTGCGAAGTTGGGGCTACGAGATCATCAAGCACGATTTTTCAGGCAACGATGCGCTCGGTGAAGACCCATTTCAGGCGACGGCGCATACCACAGTTCTGGTATCCGACGGCAAGTGCTTCTATGACAACACAAAGACGACCGCAACGATTCTGAAAAACCTGTACAAGGCGCTTCAGAAGGGCGCGGGGGACGCAGATATGATTGGCTGCAGCGTGGTCGGGCATCTGGCCGCCGGGATCCACTCGATCGTGCGCGTCGGAACAGATACCAGCGGGCGCAGTCTGGAGTGGACGATACGCAACGGCGTGCATTCCTTTATGCGCCTGCCGATGAATGACACATTTTTCCGGGTAGACCCGGACTGCGCGGCGTTTACCGATCAGGTGGACGCAGAGATGAACCTGCGGTTCATGGAGCTGTGCGCGCTGACCGGAGTCACCACCTTCGCCTCCATCACGCCCGGTTCGCTCACCGGCGAACAGATGAAACGCATCAACGCAATATTCCGTCTGGCCGACAGTGGGTCGGCGCATTATGGGATCCGTCATTATGAGCGCTGCGCGATTCCGGAGACCTTCACGAACGGCCGTGAGGAACGTCGGTTCAACTGGATGGAATACTATGACGGCTCCAGAACCAATCTGAGCTGGTCAAAATGAGGGAGGAAACGCATGATCCTTGAGAATTTGAACCGGGTCGTCTTTGCAGGAGACTCCATAACGGATATGCAAAGGGCCTATCCGATCGGCGAAGGACTCAACGACAGAGCGGGCTTCGGTTATGTCAGAATGATCGACAATCTGCTTGCCGCGTGGTATCCGGAAATATGCGTCCGGGTCACAAATGCCGGGATCAGCGGCAATACCAGCCGCGATCTGCGCGCACGCTATGAGCAGGACGTTTTGGCACTCTTGCCGGATTATGTTTCCATATGTATCGGCATCAACGACGTCTGGCGGCAGTTTGACAGTCCCGCCATGCTGGATCACCAGGTCGGCCCGGAGGCCTATGCGGATAATCTAACCGATATGATCCGGCGTGCCAAGGCGCAATGCAGGGGCGTGATTGTCTGCACACCGTATTATATGGAGCCGAACCGGACAGATCCGATGCGCAGCCGGATGGATACATATGCACGGCTCTGCCGCCGGATTACAAAGGATGAGGACTGTGTGCTCGTAGATTTTCAGGAGCTGTTTGACAGCTATGCCACGTATCATCACAGTGCATATCTCTCTTGGGACAGGGTCCATCCGAATCAGATAGGTGCGACACTGATGGCCAGAAGATGGCTGGAAACCTGCGGCGCGGATTTTTCAAAAGACTGGAGACGGCAGGAATGACAGCGAAACAGACACCGATTTCAATCCGGCCAGCCAGGGAAGACGACTGCAGCCGCGTCGCCGAGATCGGGGCACGGGCATGGAAGGCCATTTATGATGGTTACAGAGCGCAGCTCGGCCCGGAGCTGTTCGATACGTTTTATCCGGAGGCGATCCGGCACAAATGCTGCAGCTTGCGGGAGGAAATGCAGACGCTCCCCTTTTTTGTGGCAGAGGTTGACGGAAGCGTGGTCGCTTTCGCGGCCTGCAGGATCAGCGGCACGGAGGGAGAACTCATGGATAATGCGGTCGACCAGGGTTATACCGGGCGCGGGATCGGGAGCAGTCTGCATCGCTATGTGCTGAATTATCTGCGTATGCACGGCTGTACCCGCGCCGTTGTGCGGACGGGACTTGACGCAGCACATGCGCCTGCGCGCCGCGCGTATGAGAAAAACGGATTTGTCAGATCGCTTTCAAGCGTGAAATATTTCAGAAAGCTGTAAAATAATGAAAATTTCTTTTATTACGGATGAATTTACACAGAATCTAGACGAGGCGATCACTTTTGCGCTGGATAACGGACTGCAGGGTGTCGAGCTGCGCAGTGTAGACGACAGGGCGCTGCAGGATTTTTCACTGGAAGAGATCTCAGGGTGGAAGAAAAAGCTGGATGCGGCAGGACTCGAGGTTTCGAATCTGGCCAGCTCGTTCTTTAAATGCAGCTTTGAGCCCGGCCAGATCGAAATGCAGCTCAGAAGGCTGGAAAAGCTGTGCGATATTGCGGATATCCTCGCCTGCCGGACGCTTCGTGGTTTTTCCTTTTTCCGAGAAGACACGGTTTCGCTGGAGAGACTTGCGGCGGCATTTGAACCGGCGCTTACGATCCTGCAGAAGCGGGACAAACTGCTGCTTCTGGAGGCGGATCCTTCCGTCTATACCACCAACCACCGTACGGTTGCGGAGCTTCTCAGGCTGCTTGGCAGCGATCATGCCGCGGCTGTATATGATCCGGGAAACTGCCTGTTCGACCCGCTGGGAGAAAAGCCGTTTCCGGACGCCTATGAGGCGATTCGCCCCTATCTGCGCCATGTCCACATCAAAGACGCCGTATATGAAAAGGGTGAGCCGGTCTGTCTAGCTCCGGGGAGCGGACTCGTGGATTTTCCGACGGTACTGCGCCGCCTCCGGGACGACAGCTATAACGGCTATGTGTCTCTGGAACCGCATTACCGCGCCACGCTGACGCTGACCGAAGCACAGATGCGCACGCCGTCCGGCGCGGAGTTTTCCCGCGGCGGCAAAGAGGCCATGCAGCAGAGCGCCAACGCGCTGAAGCGGATGCTCGGTGCGCGCTGACGCGGTTCGGATATAAAATACAAGCTATAAAACAGCGATGAAAGAGGAAATCAGAAGATGAAAATTGCAATGCTGCTCAACAAATCCAATCAGAAAAAAACACTCAACGAAAAAACAATCGGGCTGCTTCGGCAGAAGGCGGAGCTTGTCTGGAATGAAACCGACGGCTATGACCAAGAGGAACTTAAGCGTGTGATCAGAGGCGCGGACGCTGCAGTCACGAGCTGGGGCTGCCCGAAGCTCACCGCGGATATTCTGAAAGAAGCGCCTGATTTGAAGCTCATCCTGCACGCTGCAGGCTCTGTAAAGCCCTTTATCACAGAGGATATTTTCGACCGCGGGATCCGCGTGATCTCTTCGGCCAGCGTTCTTTCCTGCGGCGTTTCCGAAACGGCGTTGGGCTTTATCATTTCCGCGTCCAAGAATTTCTACGAGCTAAACGACAAGATGCACGCGGGCGTTTTCCGGACGCAGGGTGTAAAGGATCTGTTCGACCTGACCATCGGCATTGTCGGCTTTGGATATGCCGGCAGACATCTCGCGGAGCTGTTGCAGGCGTTCCAGGTGGACGTCATCGCGTCCGATCCCGGTGTAAGCGCGCAGAGTATGGTTGCGGTCGGCGTGCGGAAGGTTGAGATGGAAGAGGTATTCGAACAGAGCGACATCATCTCGATTCACGCGCCGGAGTTGCCAAGCACATACCATATCGTAAACGAGGCGAGCATCGCGTCGATGAAGGACGGTGTGATCCTGATCAATACAGCAAGAGGCACCGCAATCGACGAGCAGGCGCTTGCAAAGGCGCTGCTGTCCGGCAAGATCAAGACGGCCTGCCTGGACGTATATGATCCCGAACCGCCCTGTGCAGACAATCCGCTGCTCAAGCTGGATAACTGCATCATGACGCCGCATATTGCGGGACAGGCGGCGAACGGATTGCAGCGCATCGGGTATAACTGCTACTGCCAGCTGCTGCATTTCCTTGCAGGTGAGCGGATGCAGGGCGAGATCACGCGGGACATGCTCAACCATATCGCGTAAGGGAGCCATGAAGATCACGAAAACGACCCTGCAGTACAGCAGGGAGCCGATTCACCCGCTGGGCTTCAAGGGTGGACATCTGGACGAGCTGTGGCAGATCACCGCGGCAGTGGAGGCAGACGGCACGCTTTGCACAAGCGGATATGGCGTGCAGAGCGTACTCTGGTCTGACAGCGCGGTCTTCCATGCGTTCGGACCCGAACGCAGCAATGCGCTGATGTTTGAAACCACGCAATACGCGCTCAGGAGACTGGAGGGCGAAACGCTTGTCCAGCCGGAGCATATGCTCCGGGGAATCTTTGACGATACACTTGCCTACGCAAAGCGCATTACAGGCCACACAGAGCTGCGGGCAACGTTCGTGCTCAACGCGCTCACGCCGGTAGACTGGGCGCTGTGGAAGCTCTGGCACCGTAAGCAGGGCTGTGCGTTCCGCGAACTGGTACGCCCGATCACGGATTTTCTCGTCCCGCGCCAGCGGGAACTCGGCAATATCCCGCTTATATCCTATGCGACAGGCAAGAAAGAGATCGAGGCGCTGGCCGATGAAGGCCGTTCGCTGTTTAAAATCAAGATCGGCTGCGATCCGGATGGGAGAAACGACGCGGATGAAATGTTGCAGTGGGATATCGCACGCCTTGCACAGATCCATGCAATCCTGTCGCGCTATGCGACGGAGGATACTGCCTGCGGCCACCCTGCGTACTATCTGGACGCAAACGGGCGCTACGATACGCCTGACCGGCTGCTGCGCTTTCTGGATGCTGCGGACAGGATCGGCGCGTTGGAGCGGATCGTGCTGCTGGAAGAACCATTCCCGGAGAATGCGCTGCAGTGCGTTGATCGGATTCCCGTGCCCGTAGCGGGAGACGAGAGCGCGCACAGCGAAGTAGATGCGGTGCGTCTAATCGAGGAATATGGCTACAGCGCAATCGCGCTGAAGCCCATTGCGAAGACGCTGTCCGTTTCACTCGCGGTGCTGGAGCAGGCGCGCAGGCGCGGCGTGCAGTGCTTCTGCGCCGATTTGACCGTGAACCCCAAAATGGTGGAGATGAACAAGCTGTTCGCATCGCATCTTCCAATGATTATGGGAATGAATATCGGCGTTTTTGAAAGCAATGGCAGCCAGAACTATCTGAACTGGGTGCAGATGCAGGCACAGAGCGGACTCACGGAAAAGTCATTTGCGCACATGCAGCGGGGCAGATTCATTTTGGATGAAGCATATTACCGCTGCGAAGGAAACGTTTGGGAGGATTGAACGGGATGAAGCCTATTGTACGTCTGGCAATCATCGGGTGCGGTATGATATCGCGGTTTCACATTGACGCGATCCGGCAGATAAAAACAGCGGAGCTTGCCGGCGTATACGATCCGAGAACGGAAGCGGCCGAGCGCGTCGCGGCCGAACAGGCCGTCAGAGCCTACCGGTCTCTGGACGAGCTGTGGAACGACCGGTCTGTCGATGCGGTGTGCATCTGTACGCCGTCCGGCACGCATGGAGCGCTTGCCATTGACGCGCTGCGCCATGGCAAACATGTGCTCGTTGAAAAGCCTATGGCACTTATAAGAGAGGAGTGCCGCACAATTTTTGACGAGTCCAGGAAAAACGGTCTGCAGGCCGGCGTTGTGAGCCAACTTCGCTTTTCGCCCGGTGTCCAGCTTGTAAAGCAGGCCGTGGAGCAGGGCAGACTCGGAAGACTTGTCTCAACGGAGCTGAATATGAAATACTATCGCGAGGAGAGCTATTTTTCCGCCAGCGCATGGCGCGGAACAAAAAGCATGGACGGCGGAGGCGCGCTGATGAATCAGGGGATCCATGGCGTCGACCTGCTGCAGTATATCGCGGGTATGCCGGTGCGTGTGTTCGGCCAGAGCCGGACGCTGGTGCACGACATCGAGGTGGAGGATACGCTTCACGCGATGCTGATGTATGAAAACGGCGCGCTGGGCAGCGTAATCGCGACGACAAGCGTCTATCCGGGCTTTGCTCGCAGATTGACAGTCTGCGGAGAGGAGGGAACAATCGAGCTGGAGGAGGATCGCATTGCGGTTTGGAAGCTGAAGGGCGGCAGCATGCCGCCGGAGCTCGCCGGGGCCGACATTTCCGGCAGCAGCGACCCGGCCAGCATCGGCATGCAGGGACATGTACGGCAGCTCGAAAATTTTGCCGCCGCAATACGCGGGGAGGAGCCGCTTCTCGTAGACGCGGCGGAGGGCTGTAAGCCGCTTGCGGTAATCTGGGGGATCTATGAAGCATCTGAGAAAGGCAGGGTGATCACAATATGATCGAAGCAAGTAGCATAATCCGGATCGGCGGTGTGAGCATTGACGTTTCGCACCCCAAGGCGTTTGCCTCGAATCTGGAAAAATACTGCATGAATATGCGCTATGCGCTCGAATACGACGACGGCTTCCGCACAAAACAGGAGTTGGAGTGGTTTAAAAACCGCTACGGACTCGACGGAATCGCGCAGAGCATTGAGGAAATGGCCGGGCAGGTCGACGTCGGCTTTATCCAGTCGTGTAACTGGGACAAGCATTTGGATCAGGCCATGCCGTTCATCCGGGAGGGGAAACCGGTCTTCATCGACAAGCCCATCGTCGGCAGCATGAAGGATATCGCGCGCTTGCGCGCGCTGGCGGACACAGGCGCAAGGATCATGGGATCTTCGTCTATCCGCTATTGCCGGGAGATCCGGGATTTTCTTGCGAAAAGCGAACAGGAGCGGGGAAAGATCCTCACTGTTTACGGCACCAGCGGAACAGATGAATTCAACTATTCCATCCATATCGTAGAGGGGATGAGCGCGCTTGCCGGTGCGCCGGCGGAATCGTGCAGATATCTGGGCGAGGTGAGGACCGAAGACGGCCAGCGCTGCCAGAACTATCTCATTGAGTATGCCAGCGGTATACAGGGCATCTACTCTGCCTGCCTTGATGTCTGGCAGCCGTTTGTGCTTGTCGTCGTGACGACAAAAAGCGTCTATCATTTTGAGATCGATCTGGATTTGATCTATTCTGCGCTTCTGCAGCAAATATCCCATGCGCTGCGAAACGACGGCCGGAGCTGCATGGCAGACCTTGATACGCTGATCAATTGCACGCAGATCATGCTCTGCGGAAAGAAATCCAGAGACGAAGCGGACGGCAGAGCAGTCCGGATTGAAGAGCTTACACCGGAGGATGCGTTTGATGGCGCGGCGTTTGAAGCAGAATACGCCAAGATCGCGAACCGCAGCGTGTATCAAGACTGAACATCGGGAGAAGAAGAGAATGGGGATTTTGAAACAATTCAGAGCAGGAAAACTTGCGGTGATTATTTGCAGCGACCGGAAGCAGTTGGGGCTTCTCGCTGGCGCAGATGCAGCGGAGGCAATCAGACGCGCGATTGCGGAAAAGGGGGAGGCAAATGTCATGTTCGCGGCCGCACCGTCGCAGGATGATACGCTGCGCGCGCTCTGTGCCGATTGCACAGTCGACTGGTCACGCGTGAATGCGTTTCACATGGACGAGTACATCGGGCTTGCTGAAACACATCCTGCCGGATTCAGAACATACCTGAAAAACAGAGTTTTCAACAGATTTACCTTCAAATCTGTTAATCTTATTAATGGAAACGCGGCGGATATTGACGGCGAAACCGAACGATACGCGCATTTGCTCACCGCGCACCCGCTTGACGTCGTGCTGCTGGGCATCGGAGAAAACGGACATATCGCCTTCAACGATCCATCCGTCGCTGATTTTAGTGACAAAGCAATTGTCAAGCGCGTAAAGCTGGAGCAAATCTGCCGGATGCAGCAGGTACACGACGGCTGCTTTGCTTCCATCGACGAAGTACCAGCATATGCGCTGACAGTCACGATCCCCGCGATCATGCAGGGAAGGAACCTGATTTGCTCCGCGCCGTGTGCAACGAAGGCAGAAGCAGCTGCGCGCATGCTCCGCGGCAAGATCGACACAGACTGCCCTGCGGCTATTCTTCGCAGTCATGACCATGCTTGTGTATATCTTGATGCGGATTCTGGAAAATACCTGCTGGAAGAGGGATGATCTGTGAAGGTTCTTTTTAAAAATGCGCGCATTGTGCTGCCGGAAGCGATCATCGACGGCTGTGTAGAGACGGAAAACGGAATAATAACAGCCGTGCGGCGCGGGAAAGCGGACGGCTGCGCCCAGAGTATAGACGTGCATGGTCAATACCTGTGTCCGGGCTTTGTGGAGATCCATACCCATGGTGCGGGCGGCGCGGATTTTATGGACGGGACGGAGGAAGCGTTCCTTACAGCGTGTCGCACGCATCTGCAGCACGGAACTACCACAATCTATCCTACGTTGCTTGCTGCGTCCAATGAGGAGCTGGATACGGCCATCGAGACGTTTCTGCGCGTCAAAAGCAGGCTCGGTGAAGAGGGGATCACCGCACCCGGCATTCATCTGGAGGGACCGTATCTGAATCCGGAGCAAAAGGGCGCGATCAACGAAGCATTTATCCGTCCTCCGCGAAGAGCGGAGTATGAGCCTTTTGTGCAGAAATATGCCGGTGCGATCGCACGCTGGACGATCGCACCGGAGCTGAACGGCGCACTGGAACTGGGCGATCAGCTGAACAGATTGGGGGTGCTTGTGTCTGTCGGACATTCCAACGCTGTGTATGCGCAGGTCAAAGAGGCAGCGGAACATGGGTTTCGCCACGTAACGCACCTGTATTCCGCGATGTCTACGATCACGCGGAAAAACGGCTTCCGCTATGCGGGCGTACTGGAGAGCACATTTTGTCTGCCGCAGTTGACTGCGGAGATCATCGCCGACGGCTGCCATCTTCCGCCGGAGCTTATCCGGATGGTCTATACACTGCTGGGTGTGGAGCGCGTCTGCTTCTGCTGCGATTCGATGCGCTGCGCCGGCGAACAGGTGACGCGGTCGTTCCTCGGAAATCCGCAAAGCGGAATTCCGGTGATCATCGAAGACGGTGTCGCAAAACTGTGCGACCGCAGCGCGTTTGCGGGCTCGGTCGCAACGGACGACAGGCTGGTACGGACGGCAGTGGAGCAGGCGGAAATCCCGCTGACAGATGCAGTGCGCATGATGAGCTTGACACCGGCGCAAATCATGCGCGTGGACGCAAGGAAGGGGAGTATTGCGCCGGGCAAGAATGCAGATTTTGTTGTGCTGGATGAAACACTGCGTGTTTCATCCGTGTACGCTGGTGCTCGCATGGTTTGGGAGAACTGATATGTACGATGTGTTTCTTCGGTTTCCGGACTATAAGACCAAGGCTGTGACGTTCAGCTATGACGACGGCGTCGAACAGGATGAGAAACTGATCCATATTTTCAATCAAAACGGACTCAAGGCTGCGTTCAACCTGAATACCGGCTTGATCGCGCCGGAGGGGACACAGTATCCGGAGGGGCAGCTTCACCGCCGACTGTCCATGAGTGGGATCCGGCGTGTTTACAAGGATGGCGGCCACGAGCTTGCATTGCATTCTCTGCACCATAAATATATGGATCATCTGCAAACAGGCGAGCTGATCTGCGAGATTGCGGAGGACAAAAAGAATCTCGAAGCGCTAACAGGTAAGATCATCCGAGGCTTTGCGTGCCCGTATGGACGCAGCAGCGAAGCGCTGCGGTCGGTTCTGACGCAGATGGATATCCTTTATTCCAGAGGGGTGGGAACCACCATGCGCTTCGACCTGCCGCAGGAGCTGCTGGACATCACACCGACCTGCCGGCACAGCAGCGAAGGGCTGGACGGACTCATCGGTCAGTTCCTGTCAGACAGTCCGCTCGATAGCTACCATGACCGCCACCCGTGGCTGTTTAATATGTGGGGACACGCGTATGAATTTGAGCGGGACCACGCATGGACACTGATGGAAACGCTGGCCGGGATGCTTGGCGGGCATGCAGATATCTGGTACGCGACCAACATCGAGATTTTTTCCTATATCGCGGATTATCGCAGGCTGGTCTACAGCGCGGACGCGGGGCTGGTCTTCAATCCGACTGCGAGCATGATCTGGCTGGAAAGTAGCTGGACGCTGTTTACCGTGGCGCCCGGCGAAACGAAGCGGGTACCCAGAAAGCCGGTAAGGGAATTTGTATTGGAGGAAAGGTGAAAGCGGTATGAAATTTCAAACATGGAGCGTTGTGAAAAACTACGACGCAGTAGACGCAGACGCAAGAATTCTGGATAACGGTGTGGAAGCGGAGTTGAATCTGACCCATTATTCATTGGCCAGATTCAGAGCCAGACTTGACAGTGTCGAGGGTGGCATGCGGTATCGGTTCGGTTATGAGAGCCAGCTTGGTGACGGCGTGAGCATGCAGATCGTCTGCACCATTCTGGATCGGGAGGGGAAGCCCCTGTTCCGGGTGCATGCGAATGCGGGCGAAACGGTTCTCGCTCCGGAGGGCGCGGCATATGCCGAGCTGGATCTGTGTATGTTCGGCTTTACCGGCGGAGCAGGCCGCGTAACCGATGTATTCATGGAAAAGCTCGGAGGCTATTCGCCAAAAAAAGTAAAACTTGCGGCTATCATGGTCGCGGGCGATGAAGAACCCTCTATCGAGGGAAATATTCGCCTCTGCGCGCAGCGGATCGACGCTGCGGCTGCGGAGGGCGCTGATCTGGCGCTCTTGCCTGAAACATACAACACCCGCGGCGTCAAGGGGCTCTGCTCTTGGCAAGGGGCAGCCTGCATGAACGAGCCTGCAGTGACGATGCTTCAAGAGAAGGCGAAGCAGCACCGCATATATGTCGCGGCGTCCGTGCGGCTGAAGGACGCGGACAGCATTGTGCACAACGGGATTGTCATGTTCGACCCGGAGGGGAAACTTATCGGGACATACACTAAATGCCACCTGACCATGGGTGAGATCTGGGATGGCTTAAAACCCGGAACACAGATCAATACCTGTGATACTGCGCTTGGCCGAATAGGTTTTTCGATTTGTTGGGATCGCTTTTTCCCAGAGCATGCGCGCGTACTGTTCATGAAGCACGCGGATATCATTCTCAACCCGACAGCCTCCAGCGAATATCCGCTGAAGGACTGCCACAACGGGTATTCCAACGCGGCGTTTATCGTGACCGCGCATACTACCGCTGATCCGTCGCTGACCCGTATCACCGGACGGAACGGCCAGCTTTTGGCTGCCGCGGACCCGGAAAAGGGCTTCGCAATCGCGGAGGTGGATGTCAACGCGGTCGATCCGGTCTTCTGGCTGTCCGCCCCGGATACAGACACCGATCCGAGATCCGTGTACTGCTATGAAAGAAGACCGGAGCTCTATCTGCCACTGCTGCAGCCCGAATCGGCTGCCGGCCTGCGCTGAAACGCGCACGGCAGCGTGGTATGCACAGCCTTGAATCCGCGCGATTTAGGCTATTTGCTTGCCAGCGCGTCAAGATTTCGGTTCGCGTAAACGCAGAAGCCCGTGACTTGGCCGACCGCGCCGCTGTCGATCGCGCGGCGCGCGTTCTGCAGCACTGCACTGAGGAACGTATCCGGCGCGGAGCCGAGATACAGCCCGTTCTTTCGGGCTACCTTGCCATCACATTCGCGAATATCGGTATGCATACGGAGCTGTTGAACCAGTAACGGGAAGCTCCTGTTTTCTTGTTATGCCGTATTGCAATTCTACTTGTATGAACATATTTCTCGAGGAACTGTCCAAGCAATACCCGGATGATCTGATCCTGCTGTGTTGTGATGGTGCAGCATGGCACAAGTCTAACAAGCTTCATATCCCGGAAAACATAGAGTTGTTTTACATTCCACCGTATACGCCTGAGATGAATCCCATCGAGCAGATATGGAAAGAACTTCGAATCACGGGCTTCCGCAATGAAGTGTTTGCTTCTTTGGAGAAGGTAGTAGATCGGCTTTGCGATACCATTTGCACCTTGACCTCTGATACGATAAAGAGCATTACAGGGCGTAGTTGGATAATCAATTGTTTTAATTAGATTTTAGTATAAAGCACCAATTGGGGTCAAAATGGGGTCAAAGCAGGTTTTGTGGAATTGCAAAATGATGTGAAAAGTTAGAAAAACCACAGAATTTCAAGTGAAATACGGTGGTTTTATGGTTGCGGGAGAGGGATTTGAACCACGTATAATCGTGGCGGCAATCGAAATTTCATTGAGATTACAGGCGTTTTGCTTGCGTTTCTTGTGCTTAAAAATACTGTATTTCGGTGGTCGAAAATAAAAGTGGGTACGAAAGTGGGTACGATTAAATGTGGCACGTCTAATTGCTTTTTCACGTATAATACAAAATCCACACAAAAGTCCACTGTGAGTAGCTACAAATATTTCCTGTGTATTTTTGCAAATCAAATAATCTCATCTTTATGTTTATATGGCTTTTTCTGCTTTGGCATGGTATAATTCAAATTATAAAAGCAGGAATGGGGGCGCTTGGAATGCCGCTGAAGCCGATGCTGGGTGTGGATGGTTTAATTGCTCACTCGAAAGAAAAGGGCATCACGTTTGAAATTATTTCGGAAGACGAAGCTAAGGACTACCTCGGAAGAAATAACAACTATTTCAAGCTTTCATCGTATCGAAAGAACTACACAAAATTTCCGTCTGGCCCCCGAAAAGACCAATACCGTGACTTGGACTTTGCCTACCTGATTGAACTGGCTCGTATTGATGTGGAGGTCAGGCACATTTTGCTGAAAATGTGCCTTGATATTGAGCACTTCTTAAAAGTCAGTCTAATTAAGACGGTTGAAAATAATTTGCAAGCCGGAAATGGCGAAGACGGCTACAAAATTGTCACGGACTTCATCACGGACACAAGCGGCGTAAATTTCGAGGAACGCGCAAAAAACATTTCAAAACGCTCCGGCGCGATATCCCGCAAGATTGGACAAAACACGAAGAATCCTTACTGTGAAGGACTCATGAAAAAATATCGCGGCGAAATGCCAATTTGGGTATTCGTGGAGGTTATTTCATTCGGTGATTTGGAAGACCTCATTGCATTCTATGCAGCAGAATCCGGCTGGGAGTCTCCGATTGACGGAAAGAGCCTTGACCGAGTCCGGCAGATTCGCAATGCGGCTGCGCACAATAACTGCATCATCAATGACCTGCGTCCGGAGGAAGCATCTGAGCGAAATGTAAGCAGAACGCCGCGTTTCATCACGGATTTTGTCTGCCGCGCCGGTATCGGCGAAAATATGCGTAAAAAGAAGCTGGCAAACCGCCGTATCAACCAAATTGTCCACCTTCTGTATGTCTATAACAAAGTTGTGACCAGCGAGAACACCCGAAACACACGGCTTACAGAGCTTTATGACTTGCTGCATACGAGAATGTCAATGCACAAGGATTATTTTGCCGGAAATGGTCTGCTGACATCCACACATGAATTTTTCGTAAAATTAACAGACAGCCTGATGGACTCCCATTGACTTTTTGGGTTCCGCCGCATATAATAAGACTACAAAGAAAAACTTCGGTTTTGTAAGGGCCGCAGCGCTATGCTGCGGCTCTAGTTTTTTGACCGCAAGTATATCTGAACTTGCGATAGAAGGAAAAGCGTGATATTATGAATAAAATGATAGTTTTCGGAAGAACTCGGTCTGGATTAAGTGGTGCAAACGCTGAAAAGCTTTATATACGTTTATAGAATTGCTTAGTGCGGAGGAATCACATATGAAACAGGGCCTTCAGGAAATCAACGATATTATCTCCATTTGCGATAAGATATCCGATTATATCTCGAAAAACGGAGCCGTCTCAAGGTGGACTGGCGGTGAGCTATACAATGATTACCGCAATGCGATTAAAGCGTTCTTTGATAGCCGCCCAGATATTGATAAACCTGAGAATGCTTTTCGGGCTGTGATTCAGGCATTCCTTTATAGTCCGAGCAGCAATTACACGTTGAATATGAGCGAAATTACTGTCATTCGCAGCACACTTATTGAGATAAAGCACTGCTGTTTTCCGAATGACTTTGAAAGAATATTCATCAGTCACCGCGAAAAGGACAAAGCACAAGTCGAGGCGTTTGTTGAACTGCTGCACAGCATTGGGATTCCGAGACCGACGCAGGCAAAGCCGGAAAATATGATTTTCTGCACCTCACATCCGGCGGCTTACCTGCAAAACGGGTGTAAAAACCTTGATACCATCCGCGAACAGTTCCAAGGGCATTCGCATACATACTTTATTCTGTGGTACACAGACAATTATTTTGAAAGCCAGGCATGTCTGAATGAAGCAGGTGCAATATGGGCAATAAAAAAGCGGTATCAGGAGATTTTATCTCCCACGCTTTCCTCTGAAAAAATCGGCGGTTTGCTGGACAAGCAGTTTGTCTGGTTTCGTTCAAATGACAAATATCGCCTGAATACATTCAAGGAGCAGCTTGAGGCGATGTTTTCCCTCAATCCAATTACACAAAACGCTTGGGAATCGGCTCGTGACAGGTTTATTGCACAGATAGAAAATACATCCCCTGCAGTAACGGAGTAACACCCATGCCTGCATTTGATTGGATGGGAAAAGATAAGGCTGTCAAGAATCGCGAGCCCAGTATTGAGGACGCTTACATGCTTGACACATTTAATGAAATTCTGCAGGAATTATAAAAAATGAGACTGTACCACACTGTACAGCCTCATTTTTTATGCTGTTAGAGGATTGCCCGGAACGCGGCATCGCTATACGCCGCGGCGCGCTCCAAGTCGCCGGTTTTCCGGTGCCCGTAGATGCCATTGGTATCCATATTGCGGCTGTGTCCGACAACCTGCTTTTTGAGTCCGTCCGGCATCTCATCACAAATAGACACGAAAGTATGCCGGAGCTCATAAGGCGTGACGGCGCTGATTTGGTTCGTTTCACAATACTTGTACCAGCGGTTGCGAAAGGCCTTCTGACGGAACGGCTGACACTTTTCGTTTGGAAAAATCCACTTGCAAACCATTCCGCGGTCATGCAGTTGTTTGCGCTGTGCCTCGATTTCCTGCATTGCAAGTCCGGTCAGCACAATGGTACGGTTTGCGTTTTCATTTTTACCGTCTGTAACCTCTCCCAAATCGTTAATAGACTGATGAATCGTCAATGTAGAACCGTTCAAGTCCTCCCAACGCAATCCCAGCAGCTCACCCGGGCGCAGTCCTTCCAGCACCGCAAGACGATAAGCATGAATACACCAGTCTGCCTGCAGCGCACCGCGAAACTGCGTCACATCCTTTGTGAACAGCGTCTGAATGCTGTTCTGCGCAAGGATTTCTTTGGACGGACGTTTTGCGCTTCTGGGGATTGTGAGGTCCGCAGTGTTGAGATTTGTATAATTACCGAGCCGACAGTATTTGATAAATCCGGAAATGCAGCCGCGCAGATTTTTCAGCGTTTTTTGTGACAAGTTCTTCTGCGCATACGCATTATCAATGATTGCCTGCAAGTCGAGCAGCGTGAGCTTCTTTATTTTCTTCGCGGCAATCGCCGGTTTCAGGTAGTTTTTTACGAAATTTTCCTGTTGATTGGCGTTGCTTTTACTGGTGCTCTTGGAAATATGGCCAAAATAGGCATCCAGCAATTCTCCGCATTTTGTGCTTTCGCTTGCCAGTCCGCTTTCTAACCAAGCATCCGCTGCTTTTTCGGCGGCGATTTTACCCTTCGTTCCTTTTATAGATGAGAAAAAAGTGCGGCGTTCTCCATCTTTCTGAATCTTGATTTGCCATCGGTTGGCGCTGTCATACCACTTGGCCTCATTTTTTCGCATAGGACTCCTTTCCGTCCCCTTGCTTTTAACATCGCCGTGTGGTAGACTGGCAATGCAGAAGGAGACATTTGCTTCGAGAGAGTGAATAATTTCTGCGGCTGTCCGGGTGTTGGTAGCGCCCGGGCAGCGTTTTGTTTATAATCTTATTCTACATAACACCTGTCTAAAAATCAAGGAATTGGCCCTTGTAGTCCGGATACCCCAAAAGCTTGACAAAAAATCCTCCGTACATACAATAAAAGTATAACTTGGAAAGGAGGATGTGGATATGAGCTACGATTTCCTGGCTGGCCGTTTACGGCAGTTGAAAATGCAGCAGCGGGATTTAGCGCGTGCACTCGCAATGTCTGAAACCAGTCTGAGCCATAGGATGACCGGACAGGTTCCATGGCGTGTGGACGAGATGTACAGCGTTTTACGCATCATCAAAGCGTCGCCAGACGAGCTGCCGCTTTACTTCCCGGCGGCCTGACAGGAGATAAGATGAAGAATGAAGAACTCTGACCGCCGACTGCGCAAACAGTCGGCGGTTTTGATATGCCGTATTCAGACATCCCCAATATCCGTGTGTATGATACGCCGGATTTTGCCGGGGTGCTTCAGTAGCCATTTGAGGATAATGAGCATAAGCTCTTGCAGGTTCAGACCTGTTTCAAGAGCGTGGTCCTTCAGCTGCTCGTATAATTCCTGCGATACGACCAGAAACAGCATAGACATATCATTGCCGCGCAAGGCAGGGTCTCGGACGGCTGCGCCGGAGATGAAATTGTACAGCGAGCCTGCATCGCCTAGATTCCATCGCTGCGGTTCATCGTCCGTCCATATTGCAAAATTGTCTGGCTTGGCAAGCCACCACAAAATCCAGTCATAGACATCCGGGAACGCGCGCCTCAGCGTGATTTGCAACGCTTGTGCAAGTCCACAATTCAGGTTTTGCTGCCGCTTCAAAAGCTCCAGCGTGTTTATAAACGTTTCCTTTGTCATTTTCGCACACCTCCTGAATACAGCATAGCAGAGGCTACAGCAAAAAGCATTGAAGTTGTGCTTCAATGCTCATACAGGAAGTGGAGAGCCGGTTTAGGCTCTCCGCTTTCCGTTTAGTCGCCTGCTAGAACTGCCTCCAGCTTTCGTTCGGCAGCGTTGCGCTCCAGCGTCAGTTTGACAAGCTCACTGATGCACTCTCTGACCGCCGGAGAAGCTTCACTCCACATCACGCCGTATTTTCGGCATACCTCGCCAAAGATGACATAGAATTCTCTGGACGATTTAGACTGCTGGAAATACCACTCCGCATCTGATAGCGTTGCTTCTTCGTTCATGCAGGCTCCTTTGCCGGGTTTATCGTGTCCCACCCACTAGCTGCCTTCTCGAAGCAGCCTGCTTTTAATGTTGTCAGTCAACTCCCCGGCCCATTTGTCCGGAATCGCTATTGGGTTTACGTGCCGGCCCCACGGCGGGGATGCCGTCCCGCGTCCTTCTTAATTATACACAGAAGTTGTCTCCTGTCATTGAAGTAATACTTCAATGACAAACGTACTCGTTGTTACTACAATAATAGGTACAAAAAATTGGGAGGGATATGAATGGGTACATTGGTCGGTGTAATGGGCGACGTTTCGATTCCGAAAGAGCATTGGGAAACCTACGCCGCGCAAATGCTCACCGTCCTAACGCAAGGCGGAATGATGCAATATGACACCATTCAGCTTTATGGGAAAAACATCATGCTCATCCACAAGCCGGAATTCGATACCGACAGAGGCGTTGTCGAATGGCAGTATAATTATATTGAAAACGACTACTGGGAGCCGTGCACGATGGACGCGTCCGGCTGGCTGACAACTGGAAAGGTTGGTCAAAACCAGTTCCGAAATGTCATGCAAGCAGCGTATGTGCTGGAAACATATGCGCTGGGCGCGAATGCGTTTGCACATATGAATGGTCACCTTTTTTCCACAGACAGATATGTTGGCTGGCTGAATCAGATACTTGGTACAGAATTTAAAATGCAATGCGTTGGCGATATTCAAAAAGTGCTCGATATTTTTCCGCCGAATATCTTGCGGGATAAATATATGGAGTTCGTAAATATCTATGGCGAACGCACCGCACCGCTTCCCGCTGAGCCAGTATCAACTGCGGATTTTTTGCACTGCAGTCCTGATGATTTGGCATTTCTGTGGTCGCCAAACGGAAAAATCGAATTTTCAGCTGCAATGTGGAAATGGCTTAGTTCCCTGAAACACAGGCTTGATTCTCTGACCGCTGTGGGAATGGAACTGATTCCTCCGTCGGATTTTCTGAAAACGATGGCAATAATTTTGGCAGAAATCAACCCGTCAGACACGTTGATTGGCAATTTCGCGTGGAGAGAAATGTTTTTCGACTGGATTCAGGCTGCGAACAATCTTCGTGTTCAAGCTTCGCTGGTGTTAATGAAGGAAATCACCTCAGAACCAAGTAATGAGACACAGTGTATCAGCAATCTAAGGCGGTACCTCGCCGTTTTAGGAAATCCGTCACTGCGGGAATATGCACTTGGAATTTACATTGACAGATAATTTTGCGTGACCGTAGAACCAAGCAATGTGATGAACCACATATTGCTTGGTTCTACTATATCTTTAGATGGCGAGTAGATAATTCGCTACGGTCACATCGTGCCGCCAATGAGCTAAATGATAGATGGATACAGCTAACAATGCCAGTCGGTCATATGATACCGGGAGTCCATGTTTTTGAGCCAGTTCTCGATTGTGACCGCGCAAGACGTAGTTGCCGTTAATTTTACAATCTTTCCACCGCTTAGGACGATAGCCATTATCGATGCGTTTGAGGTCATCCTGTTCCCAAGTGTACTTAATTTCCGATATAAGTCACTCGCGGTAACCTGCCTCACTACAGATACGTTCCAAATAATATTTATACATTTTTTGAGCGCGTAATGCACGCAGGTGATGCAAGTCAATTTTGTTCTCCATCTCCACTTTGCTGAACAAATGACTTTCATCTGCCGGATGGTCAAAGATAGCTTTCACTGCTTTTAATTCTTCTGGAAGTATTCGCTGAAGCTGCTGTTTGCCACCTTTGCCTTTTTTGACGCGAACGCACCAGTTGCCAAAGTCATCCACAACAAGGTCGTCCGAAGCCAGATGCAGATATTCGTTCCGCCGGATACCAACAATGCTGGCGAAATCATACAGGCGTGGAGAGACTTTGCGCCCGGCATCCTTGCGCTCATCTACCGCTTTTCTGCCGCGAGAGCGCGTATTATGGGCAACCACACGAATTGGCTTCTTAATATCCGACAACGGAATATCAAAGACGCGACAAATGCTTGCCAAATAGGTATGTGTTGTAGACGCAGTTTTACCGCTGGCGGTCAAATAATTCGCATAGTCCTGAATATGGGACTTGCATTCCTCCAATGTTTTACATCGGTATGTAGATTTGCAGTATTCCGCAAACTTTAGCGCGTGCTTTTTGTATTGCTGCTCTGTCTTTGCCAGCATATATTCGTGTACATTAACCATCATGTTTCTTGGGGGAACGCCTTTAGCAGAACCTTTTTTGTCCCATACAATAGAATCAATATAGTTGGATTCACCGAAAATTTCATTCATAATATGAATGAGATTCTCGTGCTCGTGTTCATCTATGCTTACAAAAATAGCTCCGTCATCAGCCAACAAATCTTTTGCCAACCGTAGGCGTGGGTAAATCATATTGAGCCAATCGGTGTGAAACCTACCATTACATTCTGTGTTTGTAACAAGACGATTGCCTACATCGTCAAACTGACCGCTATTTGCAAGGTATTCCTCTGTGCTTTGAGCAAAGTCATCATTGTACACAAAATCTGTTCCAGTATTATAAGGCGGGTCAATATAGATGACCTTGATTTTGCCGAGATAGGTTTCCTGCAGGAGCTTCAGCACTTCCAGATTATCGCCCTCGATATAGAGGTTTTCTGTGGTATCAAAATCCACGCTTTCCTCACGGCAGGGACGGAGCGTTTTGGAAATGGGAGCGTTCGCCAGCAGGACAGATTTCTTCTTGTCCGGCCAGGTGAACTGATAGCGTTCCTCTTTTCCGTCAACGACCCTTGTGTTGATTTCCTGCATCAGCACGTCCTTGTCGATAGCACGAACGACCTCGCCGTTCTCGTCGATAGTCTCCGTAACGGCGTTCGGGAACATCGCCGCTAACTTCTTGAAATTCTCATCGGCTTTGTTCACCGTTTGCATTTTGAGTTTATCCATTAGGCTTGTCCTCCCTGATTTCATCAATAAATCTATCTAAAAGAAATGTTACTCTGGCTTCATCATTCTCTAAGCCAAAAATTGACTCAATTTTATTCTTTAATTCTATCATATTTGCTTTGCAATGTGCATCGCCGTTCAGCACCGCTCCCATTTTCTTTGTGTCAACAGCACATTCGTGATACTTCGGATTTCCAAAAGAAAATGTCGGAACATAGATATTGGTATAATCTGATTGCGTCACCCAAGCAGCTCCCATCTCATTAAGGCAAGCAGGACTATCCAGATATTTATCCGACCATAGGATTATCATAAAAAGAGTGCTGTTGAAATGAGAACGCAGATACTCATAAATGGGTGCGTCCAATGGAATCTTGTGGAGCGGATGGGAGGTGTAGATTAATTGATTGTCTTTTACGCCTAATCCCGTTATAAACCGTTCAAGTGCATCTCCGTATTTTTTATCGTCGGATTTATGGCTGATAAAAATGACTGGGTCTGTTTTTGGGGCATCAATGCCTACAGGTGTGGTTGGAACACACTCATCCTCCCTCAAACCGGATAGTATTTCCTTAATTAACCGCATATTTTTCTGATGTGATGCAAGGTTACATACATATCCGTTCGATGAAATAGCTCCGATGTTTTCATCATACCATTTGTCAATGCCGGAAAGCGTGTACATTATCGTACCATTACGGATGCGGCGCTGCGGGAGCTGCTTGGAAGCACCGCGCCATACGCGCCGCCTGACCTGCCATTTTACACATCGGAAGGAAGTGTTCTGGATGTTCCGCCTCTCAAAGCTCCTTGAAAAACTGGAGGACAAATCGGAAGCGAGATTCAAGAGTTGGTTTGCCCGAAACAAAGCCAAACTGCCTATGCGCATACCAGCCGTCATTGTCGGCTGGTATTTTTATGGGATGTTCCTCAATTCTCTGCGGCTTGGAATCGCTTCGACCTTTCACTCTGGCGAAGAAATCAAAAGCATCTGGGTGCTGAACCCCTTCAAAAACTTAGGAGCCGTCTTCACCGGTTTTGGGATCGTGACGACGCTGGTGATTATCCTCATCATCTGCCTCATTACGAAGAAGGGCTACATCTGGTTCTCCGGTTACAAATACACGCATGACCCGCGCGGGTTTGACATTCTCCCGGACGGTACGCATGGCACGTCCGGTTTTCTGACGGAAAAAGAAATGCGCGAGTTTTTGGAACTCTCGCCCGCGGGCAAGGCGGAGGGTATGATCCTCGGCAAAGTCAAAAAGCATCCGGATGACCCGGATGCTTACGCGCTCTATGCCGCGCACCGGATGGTCGCCGGGGACAACAATAATCTGCTCTGCATCGGCGCGCCGGGAAGCGGCAAGTCCAGAGGCTTTATTATCCCGTTCCTTATGGGCTGCGCAAAGCGCGGCGAGTCTGCGTTCATCACGGACGCCAAGGGTGAACTTTTTGAACGTCTTTCCCCGTATTTCCGGCAGCACGGTTTTTATGTGAAAGCTGTGAATTTCTTGGACATGGAGCATTCGGACGGCTGGAACTGTCTGTATGGTCTTGACACCCAGCCGCAGCTCGTGCAGACGGTGGCCAACACGATCGTGCAAAACACGTCGGGGCCGAAGGAAGCCAACGACTTCTGGAGCCGGGCAGAGCTGAACCTCCTGATGGCGCTTATCCACTATGTCGTCAATCTGCGCGATGCCGACGGGAATCTGCTGCCCATTGAGCAGCGTGGGCTCGGCGATGTGTACCGTATGATCGCAACGGAGAGCATCGAGGAGATCAACCGCAAGCTAGAAGCCCTCCCGCCAGAGCATCCAGCCAAGTATCCGCACGGTCTGTTCCTGAAAGCAAAAGAAAACCTCTGGGGCAACATCGTGATTGGCCTTGGCAACCGACTGGCGGTCTTCCAGAGCCGTCTGGTAGATAAGATCACGCGCAACCACGATGTTGACCTCCTGCTGCCCGGCAAGCGTCCTTGCGTGTATTTCGTCATCATCTCCGCGCAGGACAGCGCCTATCGCTTTTTATCGTCGCTGTTCTTCTCGCTGGCCCTGCCGCAGCTGTCCAACTTCGCGCGGTTGCAATGCGCGGGCGGACGGCTGCCGGTGCTGACGAATTTCTGCCTCGACGAATACTGCAACATCGGCTATCTGGACGGCGTGGCGGACAGCCTGAACAGCATCCGCGGCTTCAATATGTCCGCGCAGATCGTCGTGCAGAGTCTTTCTCAGTGGCAGGAAAAGTATCCGGGCAAGGAGTGGGAAAATCAGCTTGCGACGTTCGACCAGACGCTCTACATGGGCTGCAACGATCTGACGTCGGCAAAGTACATTTCAGAAAAATGCGGCAAGGTGACGATTTCCGTCCTCAATAACCAGATGCCGATGATGCCGCTGTTTTCGCCGGTGTATTCGTCTACGCGCCCGTATTCCCAGACGCGAAGCAACACGCAGCGCGATCTGATGAATCCGGATGAAGTCCTGCGCTTGGAGAACCGAAAGTGTCTTGCGCTGTTCAAGGGGCACAAGCCCGCGCTCCTCTACAAAATGACGCCGGAAGAGCTGCCGGACTATGCCGGTCTCACCACCTGCCGCGTCATTGATTACATTCCAGAATGGCGAAGAAAAGAATCCGAAGCAGCGCCACAAAAGCGGCCGCAAGCCCCAGCACAAAAAGAACCGTCGAGCATCCCCAAAACGCCCGGCAAAGAAAAACAACCAGACCGCAGCGAGCAGCCGCCCGCCTACGATCTGGCTGAGGATGATGAGATTGGAATGGTGGAGTGTACGGTGGACAGTATTCTGAACCAGTGATTCAGATCTGGCGCTTGATATCGCGTCGGCTGTAAATGATTCTGCGGACTTCCATGACATCATCCATGACGACATAGAAGATCGTATAATTGCGGACAGTGATTCGATAGTACGGATACTGCCGCTCCTTTGCCGAGTGATACTGTTCAAATGCTTCTGCGCAGGAAAGGCGGTTCCGGATCGCCGTCTGCACATCAGAAACCAATGCGTCTGCGGCGATTGGGTTTTTCAGACGATGCGTGATATAATCTACGATTTCATTGAGGTCTTCTTCAAACAGCGGGAGAAAGCGCAGCTTATAATGCTTTTCGTTCATGGATGCGGCTCCTCACTCTCGAAAAAACTTCATCTTCCGTATAACGAACGGGGTCTGCGGCCGCAGCCTTATCTGCCTCATCCAGCTTCAGTTCGATATCGTCTGTCAGCGCGGCGTACTGCTCCAGACTGAGAACGACCATAGAACCATATCCGTTTTTGGTGAGATAAACAGGCTTTCCGCTTTTGACGCAGTCTTCGATCTCTGTAAATTTATTTTGCAAATCTGATACCGGCCGAATCGTGATCATACTGACACCTCCCAATCGAGTCAAATTCTTATGGCGTTATTTTATCATAACTACGCCATTTTATCAACTGTCAATACAATGCAAATAGAAATCGGAGGGAATCCCCATGAAAGCAGCCAAGCTGACCGAGCATCCAAGTTTCCGGCTCATGCGGCAGACGGACATACAGAACGTCTGGCATATGCAGATGCCGCGATGGTTATTTTCCGACCCGCGTTATGCGGATATGAGTCTGGACGCCAAGGTGACGTACACCTTTCTCCTGAACCGCTTTCAGCTCTCGCGGCGCAACGGCTGGGTGAATGACGCCGGTGAGGTGTTCGTGATCTTCCCACGCAAGGCGCTGGCGAAGGAGCTTCGCATCTGTGAGCAGCGCGTCACGGCGGCGTTCCGCAAGCTGGCAGAGCTTCAGCTGATATGGGAAAAGCGCTGCGGCCGCGGCGACGCCAATCAGATCTATCTGGCCAGCGTCACGCCCATCGACGATCCCGGCTATGAATGCGCACCATTTTGCTCTGAATCGTATGAATCATGCGGTTCCAGAACCGCGGATTCTGCGTTTCTTGATACGGAAGAACCGCAGGATACGCGGCCCCAGAACCCCGAAATCCCCGCTTTTAGAACCGCAGATCCTGATGTTCCAGAACCGCAGGATTCGGGCGCAAGTAATACTGATCTTAGTCAACCTGATATAGCTTTCTCAGATGTCAGTCCATCCGTACCTTCGGAGGACGGACTGGCGGACGATGAAAAAGAGCTCACGGGCATTCTGGATGCTTGTGAGCTTTCGTATTTTGAGCCGGAGGTGGCGCGTGTTTTTGAGAACGCTATCGAGCGTCTTTTCTACTCGGACAACCTGCGTATCGGGCAGGCCGTTCTGCCGCAAAGCCGGGTACGCTCACGGCTGCATCTGCTGAACCATTTCGTTTTGCAGGAAGCGGAGATCAACCTGCGTGGAAAACGGAACACCCCTGTCCGCGACTCCACGAAATACGTCATGTCCACGATCTACAACTGCATCACGGAAACAGAGAGCAACCTGATGGTCGATCCGTACCTCAACTCGCTGCGCTCGCCGCCGGGAAAGGGGCGTGGCTGATGCTGCTGACGAAACAGCAAAAGTATCTGCTGGCGGTTTTGGACAAGCTCGGCTGCGCAGAGCAGCGGCAGCTTGCCGTGCTGCTGCAAAAGATGTTTGCCTTTTCATCGATTGACGACGCCGTGCGCGTGACCGGTGCTTGTGTGCGGCAGATGCAGATAGGCGGGCTGTTGCAAATCTCGGATGGTCACGTTACACCAACCGGAGAGCGCCCTACCACGCAGCAGATAGAAGCCATTGACGTGATGCTGGAGCTGTCCGCGGCGCAGCCAGACGATTTCTATGCCGTAGATCAACATATCCTGCTCCGCTTCTCGCTTGGAGAACCCAGCTTCAAGCAATTCGTCATCGTGTCTGGCAGCGATCCGCCGCCGGAGCATGAAATTCGGCAGGACGAAAAGATCATTGTTCTGCTGCCTGACAGCATCAGGCCAGAGACATTTCCATACACCAGACCCGTCATTTTTACCATCCGGCAAGAGAACGGCACACACCGATTCTTTGCCAGAAAATAATCTTTTACAGGAGGAACTACATAATATGCCCAGAAAGAAAGCCGAACCCGAAGTGCTGCAAGAGGAAACTGTGCAGCCGGAAATTACTGAAACCGAAGAAAAGGCCATCATGGAGCAGCCCACAGTGGAACCGCAGGTCGAAGAACCTGCAACCTCAGAACCCGTACAACCCTATGGCGAGGAAGAACCATCCGCAGCGAAAGAAGAATCTGAATCTTCCGAACCGGAGAAGAAATCCTTCTATGATTTGGACTTCCGTGCGCTCGACCAGGATCTCTCTCCGGAGCAGCGGCAGGAGTGGAACACGATCTACGCCTCTTTCCGCAGCCGAAGCGTCATGCGCGGCACGATCATCGGCGTCGATCCGCACTCTATGACCGTCCGCAGCGCACAGACAGGCCAGACGGAAACCAAGCGGATGTACTGCGCGGTCATCGTGCCGTTCCGCGCCCGCATTCTGATCCCCGAAACGGAAATGTGGGCAGAAAACGACGAACGCCCGGCGTTCGTTCTGCGGAACATGCCAGGCGCTCAGATCGATTTTGTTGTTACCCATGTGGATCGTGAAGCGGGCTTTGCCATTGGTTCCCGCCGCTTGGCGCTTCATTCACGGCGCTATTACTTCTTGGCGCAGCCGCTCCACCAGCCGGGCAGCCGCGTGCCGTGCCATGTGCTGGCTGTGGGACCGCGCCGGTGTCTGGTCGAGTGTTACGGCTACGACGTGAATCTCTCGCAGCGCGATATGAGCTATGCTGCCATCCCCGACCTGCGGGAGCAGTACCATCCGGGCGATGAGCTGACCTGCGTGGTCAAGCAGTTTGACCGCAAGGCTGGTAACTTGGAGATCTCCGTCAAGGAGACCGTTCCAAACCCCTTCGACGAAGCCAGCCTGCGCCACCCCGTCGGCTGCCGCCGCAGAGCAACCATTGCGGGCAAATACGCCGGCGGCGTGTTCTGCAATCTCCCCGACGGCGCAGTCGTCATGTGCCGCTATTCGTTCCACTACGAGGACTCGGACTTCAAAACCGGCGATACCGTCATGGTCGTAATCCAGCGGTATGACGAGGGGAAGAAGCAGATTTTTGGAAAAATCGTTGGTAAATAAGTGCTTTACGTTGATATGGGCAAAAGAATGCCGTCTCGTTATAAAACGAGACGGCAATGGCAGTAAGTTTGATTATGGGCTTCATACAACGAAATAAGCAAACTCATTTCGCCATAAACGTATACCGAAGTTCATCGAGCAACTTGCCCTCCCAATCCTACCATGCTTATATTATATGATTGAACGTCCATTGTCAAGCCCCCAAATTTATGGTACGGAGTATCTTTGAGGAATTACTTTGAACCCGTATTTATCGCGCAGTCCAACTCCGCCATTATATGCCTGCCTTAATACGGTCTGCTTAAACGAATCGTGTTTGGGTGGCATTCTCGCTGCTGAACGTGCCATTGTGTTTGGAATGAAATCGGCAAGTTGTAGTCCGGCAAGATTTTCATTCTTTCCGCAAAACTCAATATCTCCAATATGTGTTTGAAAAAAGTGAGGGGTGTAATACATTGTTCCAAGGGCTTCAAGTTCATAAAACCGCTGCCTAAGTGGCTGATTTCCCGGTTCTTGGAGTGATTCATAACAGATGTCTCCAGTCGCCGTATTATGCTTTAGAAAATGGCAGTAATTTTCAAGGAGCATTTGCAATGCAATGGTTAGCTTCGGGTTTGTTTCACCAGGATATAGACGAGACAACTCATCACTATTAACACAAACCCCCATTGTTGTAATAGAGTGCATTTTAATAAGTTTTGACAGACCGGCATATAGTTTTTCTACCGTTCCATTTGCTCTGAATATAGTATAACATGGATCATTTGAACGGCCGGACTTGTTTGCTTCTGTAATTTCTTTTTCGTGTAAAATATGGGTCGTTGCCTGTTGATCTCCTGCCCACAGGCTTAATTTGAGCGCATTTAACTCTTGTGCAACAGCAACCTCACTACTGGCATTCAGAATAACGCCACCGACAACAAAAAAGGACGATCCAGAAGCATTGCGTGTTTCGCTCTCATCAAGATACAATCTATAATGTGCCATACTGACCACCATAATTCGAGTGATTTATATAGTGTAGTATAGCTGATTCGCCCATCTATTTCAATGATTTTATTGTAACTAGACGAAAACTGGACGAAAAGGCCCCCTCTCCTGTGTTGCTACCAATAGTATTCACAATCCGCGTCCAAGCAGTGGTGCTTCATCGTATAGGTATTTCCTTTGCAGCCTCGGATGGAGAATTGCTCGTTCTCGCTGAGTGTCACAATATTTGCTGAACCACATACCGGACAAATTACGGGATATAGGTCTTTTTTCTCGACCTCGTCCGGAATATCTGCCAATTTGTATTTTGGCACATGCGTGATTTGTCTGGACGTAATGCGTCGGCAGCCAAGAACCCATTCCTTTTTGCATCGCTCAGTTAAAAGAATTTGCTGTGCGCCACCAGAGAGTATCGTTCCACTTTTCATTTTCACCGGCGCAACGATTCCAAGATAAAATTCTGTCCCGGCAGGAACGAGCAATTTTTCCTCATACATTTTTGTGTTAAACCACTCTGGTGCCAGCGCCAGCCTGTTTTTCACATCGATCATAGACTCGGCAAACTCTGTTGAAATAAACCGGCCTGTTGCCCACGCTCCCGCGATTTTACCGGAATCCTTTTTAACCGCGCCAAATGCGCGATACAAAATCAGGGGAGCTGTCGTTATATAGGACTCATAAGATTGATTGAGAAAGCTATTCAGATCGTCCATATCTGTTATCGCGTTCAGATTTACTCTTTCAATTCTTCCGGTCAGATCCGTCCTATGTTGAGAGCAGAAAGAACCAGGTTCATAGGTCGTAAGCGCATCATAATCACAACAGAACATATGCTTTCCTCCATACATTTGTATGCGTATAAAACCCTCAAGAAAATACACAGGCCGCTGCAAGAGAATTTATTATTTCTCTTGATTCTTCCGCTTCAAAATCTTATCCTGCAAGAATGCGATCTGGATCAGCTCCTCCGGCGTTACATCAAGCGCGTCGGCAATGTTGAAGAACGCTTCCATGGAGAACGCGCGGACCATATTCGGCGCTTCAATCGCGCTCAGGTGGGAACGACTGATGCTTGCCTTTTCTGCCAACTGCTCCTGCGACATCCCGCGCATCTTCCGCAGGGAGGAGATCGCGATGCCCATCTGGATGAACCTGTCCCGATTCTTGAAACTGATTTCGTCTTTGCTCATAGTAACGCCGCCTTTCCATAAAAATTATAGAAGCTGCGGCATTTCAGTTCAGCTTTACCTATAAAGCGATTGACTTATTTATAGAGCGTTATATAATTATATTATGCAATTCGCTAAAATATACGGCATATATGCTTTATAATAGACATTCAGAACATGGGATGAAGTCAGGATGGGAGAGGAGCGGCTATGATCTGTGCGCTGATCGGAGACCGGACGATTGGGAATCTGGCGGAAGGCCATCTGGAAGACCGGCTTCGTGTGCTGATTGAGGAACGGCACGTCTCCGCGTTTGTCATGGGCTATTTCGGCCCGTTTGAACGGCTTGCGCTCCGCGTGATCCGGCGCTTGCAGCAGGACTATCCGCTGCTGGACTATACGGTGATCCTGTGCGGGCCGCGAAAAGAGACGCCGGCAGATCCGGAGCTTGACTATCTGCACACTCTGTACCCGCAGGGCTGCTGGCTCTGGCCCGGACGGATCGGGTTGACGCGGAAGCTGTGCTATCTTGCATCGGCGTCGGACATGATCGCCTATTATGATGATACAGAGCAGCGCAGGGCCGCCAGCTGGATTCGCCGCGCTGCCCGGAGAAAGCGGCCAAACAATACACCACTTGCGTAATCCGCAAGTTTACACCCGCCTGCCGCTGCGCTACAATCAATCTGTATTCAGGTCAGAGCAGATTAAGGGCGGAGCAATTTCAGGGCGGAGGTGAAAACTTGGGGACAGGTATGCCCCGGTTCCGCGCGCAGGCCAGTGAATACCAAAATACAACAGGACCAGTAAGACCGTAATTGCCGCTTGGCAGTTACGGCCTTTTTGCGTCCAAAAACGATGGAAGGAGTGAAACCATGAATGCCAGAGAAAAGCCGGTTAATGCCAATCAGCTACTACAATCCCAAGCAGGAGATCCGTCTCAGCGCGTATGCGGACACGCTCATTCTTGAACCGGACGGACGCGAGCAGCGTCTTCGGGCCATCCGCTTTGGCGGGTATCCGGAGATGGTGCGCGCCATGGCGGACGCGATCTATGCCGGTGCAACGCTGGAGGCAGAAATCGCCGGTGAAGCAGCAACGCTTTCCTGCGAGCCCAAGAAGTATGAATGCCATCTGAGTCACGACGGAATTTATGCCGAGGCGACCATCCTCTCGCTGGATGATGAGGACACTGCGGCAAAAAAGGATGAAGAAGCACAGGCGGACGGACAGACGAATGTAGAGCTGCCACCGAGAAAGTGCGTTCTTTTTTGTCCGGCCGGAGACCGGCGGGCGCTGTTTGAAGCGTTAGACCGGAAAACGGCTGTGCCGCTCATCCCGGAGTTTCAGGACTACGTTCTGGACGAATTGCAGCGGCGCAGGTTTCTCAAGCCGCTGCGCGTCATCTCCATCCGGGAACGGCTGGAGGCGTGGCTGCTGCTGTGCAAAAAGGACGATGCCAACATCGTCAAGGTGCTGGAGGAGGGCTTGAAAACCGGCGCAATTCATATCCCCGGAACGGTTCAAGCCCCACACGGCTTTGACGACGTCCATTCCGTCACCAGCTATCTAAGCGCGTTCGGCGTGACCGTCGCAGAGCGTATCCGAGAGCAATTCCAACCGTTGTTTGACCCTGCCGCGGAGCAGCTTTCCCCGGAGGTTCTGCGCATCAACGACTATATCCGCGCACACGCAGGCTACAGCCTTTACCCGGCGCAGCTTGCTGTCGCGGAATCGGTCAAGCGCAAGCTCTCGGAGGGAAAATCCGCGTTCATTGTGGCTGAGTGCGGCAGCGGCAAGACGAAGATCGGCGCGACCGCGCTGGCGGCGTATCAGGCGCAGAAACGGAAAAAGACGTTCAACATCATTCTTTGTCCGTCGCACGTCGCAAAGAAGTGGGTGCGTGAAATTGCCGAAACACTGCCGGATACCGTGGGCGTCATTGTCCGCAGCATTGCGGAGCTGGACAGCCTGTACGCGCAGTACCGGCAGGGCGACAAAAGCATCTGCGCCGTTATCAGCAAGGAAAAAGCCAGAGACGGCTATATGCGACGCCCGGCTGTCCTGTTTGACGCGCGGAAAGGCGCGTTCCGCTGCCCCAGCTGCGGAGAAATCATAGAGCTGCCAAGCAGCGATGAAGAGGACGGCTGGACGACTGCAAAACCGGAGGCGTTCCGCATGGAGAACCGGCGCAATCATCAATGTATGAGTTGCGACGGTCCCTTGTGGACAGCGGTAAATCCAAGCGTACCTTCTCCGTGGGTCAAGATTCCGGAATACGGCTGGGTGCATCGGAAGCTGGCAGTCCATGCCATGCAGAAGACGAAGAACCCTGCCGCGCTGGATGCGTTGCTGTCGCTTCACGAGAACCCGGACGGGTATTTCCCGACGCGCGGCGCGTGCCGGCGGTATCCGCTCAGCTCGTACATCAAGAAGCGGTACCGCGGCAGGCTCGACGGTCTCATCGTGGATGAGCTGCACGAGTACAACAACGACAGCGGACAGGGCGATGCCATGGCAGAGCTGTTTGGCACGGCAAAAAAGGTCATCGGCATGACGGCCACGCTCATCAACGGCTACAGCTCCGGCATTTTTCATCTGCTCTACCGCACGTCGGCGCAGCTGATGCTGGCGGACGGAAAGCCGCATGAAAAGCCCGCGCTGTTCAATACGGAGTATGGCGTTGTGGAAACGACCTACACCGAAGCCGATGAACGCTACGCGGCTAAGCGCAGATCACAGAAAAGCGGCGTTCGGACGCGTCAGCTTCCGGGCGTTTCGCCGCTGGTGTTTTCCCGTTTTCTGCTGGAAAAGACGGCGTTTCTGTCTTTGAGTGATATGGGCAAGGCGCTTCCCAGCTATGAGGAAATTCCCATCGCCTGTGAAATGGATGAAGCGGTAGAAATGGAGTACAAGCGGATCGAGCATACCGCAGAACTGGACGCGAAGCTGCAAGAGTTTCATGCAAAGCTGGGCGCTCGGTCGTCCGAGGTTTACCAGCCAAAATACACAGGGCCGCTGGCAGAGGATACGGCAAAGGTGCAGGCGCTTGGAAAGCGTTATCAGCAGAACGCCGCGCTTTTGAAGCGGTTTCAGCCGGGTACAAGCTGCCCGGTCTGCCGCCGTGTGCTCTCGCAGCAGGAATATCCGGCGTTCCGGGAGGCATTGCAGAAGGAAACAGAACAGATCGTTGCCGACGGCACGCAGCTCAAAAGCCAGATCACGGAGCTTCAGGAGCTGGAACAGAAAAGTCAAAGCACGTTCGAGCAGTTCAAAGCGGATGATCTGGTCAGATACCAGTCTGAGATCGACGCGCTGAACCAGAAGCGAGAACAGCTTCAGGCCGCTGCCGCACAGCAGAATATGCAGCGCCAGCAGGCCTTGGAGCAGCTTCGCGCACGCATCCAGAACCTGACGACCAGTATGGAATGCGGCACGCTGAGCCCCGCAGGCAGTGAACGCCTTGCCGAGTGCAAAGCATCGCTGGAGGACTGCCGGGTACAGCTTGCCGCCGCGCAGCAGGTTCTGAGCGCCGCGCCGGAGGACTTTGATACGCGCATCAAAGCCATTGAGGAGGAGATCACGGAAAAGAAAATCGTTATGAAAGATGTGATCCTCTACATGAGCAAGCGGGCGGAACTGACGTTCTCCAAGCTCGCGCTGAACCGTGTGAAGATCTCGCTCTACGATGTGGTCAAGACGACCGGCGAATTGAAGGATGTGTTCCGCTTTACCTACAACGGCCGCCGCTATGACCGGCTCTCTCTTTCTGAGAAGATCCGGGCAGGCGCGGAGGTGTCCGAACTGGTGAAGCGGCTCACAGGCCGTAATTACCCTGTATTCTTCGACAACATGGAATCTGTGGACGATCTCAGCAACATCCGTCCGACCAGTCAGATGATCCTCACCAAATGCGTCCGTAATGCGGAGCTTTCCGTGCGGGCTGGCAGCACTGCAATGCCGAAGGCGGCGTAACCTTACTTTTCAGAAAGGGGGCGCGCCGTCTGGCCTATCAGAAGCTGCCGATCCTGGAAGCCGCCAGACGGTGCGGGCTTGTCCTCAATGACCGAACGCTTCACAGTGAGGAAGTTGAGGCAAGCTGCCCCTTCTGCGGTGACCACGGAACCGGCAAATATCATCTGAGTCTGAACACGCGGACCGATCAGTACCGCTGCAATCTCTGCGGTGCAAGCGGCAACAGTGTGACACTGTATGCGCGGATGAACGGTCTATCCAACAAAGAAGCCTATCTGGAGTTGGCTGCAAAGAGCAACGTGTATAAGCTGCCCTTGCAGCCCAGCTCCCCAAACACAACGAGCCGGGAGCCGTATGCGCTAAAGCAGCGCCATGCGGCGTATTCGGAGATGCTGTCACTTCTGACGCTCTCCGACCGGCACAGAGAAAATCTCCATGAACGAGGACTCCCGGATGAGATCATTGCCCGCAACGGCTATAAGTCCATGCCGGAAACGGAAGCCGAACGGCGCTTGTTGGCGTCGCTTCTTGCGTGCGATCATGAATTGCACGGATTACCCGGTTTTTACACAAAGGACGGGGCATGGACGCTGGCTGGCGCAAACGGGTTCCTCATTCCGGTGCGGAACAAGGATGGTTTCATTCAGGGCATGAAGATCCGGCTGGATGACGACGCGGCGCGAAAATACCGCTGGCTGTCCAGCCGGTCAAGCCGCATGGAAAACGGAACTCGCAGCTATTCGTGGATTCACGTCACCGGAGATACCACGCAGAAGCGCGCCTATCTCACCGAGGGACCGCTCAAGGGCGATATTGCAAGCTATTTTGCAAATAACGCGCTCTTTGTGTGTCTCGGCGGCGTGAACGCCCACAAAGGACTGCGGGAAACGCTCTTGTCGCTCGGCGTCACGGAGGTCATGGAGGCGATGGACATGGATCAGTTTACAAATCCGCAGGTCCGGCAGGCGATCGGCATCCTGCGCCGCGAGGTGCAGTCGATTCAGGGCATCCGGTACTATCAATGTACCTGGAACCCGCGCTTCAAGGGCGTGGACGATTATCTGCTGGACTGGACGAAACGAAAGACGGCTTAAAAGAAAGGAATTGCGTATGACAAATATTACGAACTTTCAGGACATTCTTGGCGCTGCCAACGGTGACAAGACTTCCGTGCTGGGCAAGTTTCTCTATTTCTCGCTTGCCAATATTCTGGTGGAGAAGGAGGCACTGGCGCAGCTCTGTGAGGATCTGAACATTCCGTATTCCGGCAGCAAGCGAATTTCTGTGTCGGATGCGTTCCGTTCCGCAACGGGCGACATCAAGGACCGGATCACGGTAAAGAATCCCGGCGAGCATCATATTTACGCGGTCTACTGCCGCGACAATGCGCACACTGAGGACGTATATTCCCGCGAGCTGGTCAAGGAAACGCTCAACCAGCGGACGAATCAATATGAAAAGCTGGCAAACATCTTCTATGACCGGCGCGACAAGCGGTTTGGGTATGACAACATCGGCTTTGACGCCGATATTGATCCCCTGAACTATTGCCGTCGTGCGGAGGAGCTGTTTGAACTCTATCAAGTCTGCGCGAACCGCCGGCAGATCGAGACGATCTGCCTGAGCTATCTGCGAATGCTGGAGGCCACCAAGGTCAGCTCGACCGGGCATCTGTATTTCATCCCGCGGCAGCACATGGAGAAAGTGGATACGTTTGAAACGTTCATTGAACAGCTCAGCGCGATGAACCAGAATGACAATGGGCTCAGCGTCAACAGCTTCTACATCATTGACGACGCGAAGCAGCGCGACAAAATGACGGAGGAATTTTATTCTGCTGTCAAGAAAGAGATTGCGCTGTATCAGGAAAAGGCCGACTATCTCATCCAGAGCGGCAACCGCAGCCCCGCGATTATGGAGCGGTGGATCAACAAGATTGCTACGCTGGAGCAGAAAAAGCAGCACTATGAAGAAATTCTCCGTCGGGAACTCGACGGTCTCGACGACGAATTTGAAACGCTGCGCCTTCTCTCGCAGGAGCTGTCTGTGAGGGCAAACGGCCTGCGATTTCGGAAAGCGGCTTGACATGGATTTCTGATGGACATACGGCGGCCCCGACTCGGAATTGAACCGAGCCGGGGCCGCATTCGTTTTTATAGCTTTGCCCTATCACTTCCATACAGATGGAAATGCTATCGACAATTTACTCCGCTAAGCCGTATTTTGTTTTGACCCTGTCCAGCTTTTCCAGCATCGGCTCCGCGCCGAGCCAGAGGAAGACGAACGTAGCGACCGCGCGTACCAGATCGACCGGGATGCCGGTGACATAGTAGCTCATGATGATCTTCCAGTTGACTGTATTCGACCACATAAGTGCCGACGCGGGATTCATAATGCCGCCGAAGATCACAGTCGAGGCAATCACGCCGAAAATGCAGAGGCTGAGCTTCGACCGCCGCAGAACGCCCTTGCGGTACAGAATTCCTGCCAGCCAGCCGATGATGCCCATTGCGAACATCTGCCACGGCGTCCACGGCCCTTGGGAGAACAGCATATTCGAGACAAGCATGGTCATGGCCCCAACAAGGAACCCTGTTTCTCCGCCGAAGGCTACGCCTGCCAGAATCGTCATTGCCACGACTGGCTTGAACTCCGGCAGCATAAAGAACGCGGCGCGGCCCGCGACATTCAAGGCAACGAGCACAGCAATCAGCACCAATTCCCGCGCCTGCGGTTTGCGGCCCTCGAAGATGAGGAAGAACGGCAGCATACATTCGAGCAGAATGAGCAGCGAAATGAAATAGTACCGTTTCCCGCCGAAACAGTACACGCCGATGAACAGCGTCAGCGGAATGAGCAGAAGGATCAAAACCGTCGCAAGGATCGTGCGTTTTCTCAGCTTTCGCTTTTCAACGGGCGTCTGGATGAGATAATCCGGCCTGTCCGCCTTGCGGCCAATGGACAGTGCAAACACGAGCAGCGAGAGAAGCAGAATGCCGTAGAGCTTGAGTTGGCCGCCCGCAAGCGTTGTCAGTCCACCCGCGTCCACCAGCTTTGTTAAATCGGTCACACCAATGGCCTGCACGATCAGCGCCAGTGACGCAAGACCGGACACGGCGGCAAGCACCTTGCGCCAGATCGGGAGTTTTTTCAGCGCCTGTGCTTCCTTCTCCGGTGCGGGCGGAATGCGCTGATACTCCGGCAGCGCCGGTTCCGGCTCGACCGCGCCGCCGCAGGCCGCGATTACGTCTTCGGGCGTAACGGCTTCCGGCAGCACATCGCGCGCAATGCGGTTCGCGGAGGTCGTGTAGAAGCTGTTGCCGCTGAAAAACACGCGCGGCGCAGCCTCGGTGACGATATTGCCGTCAAAAAACAGGGCACACCTGTCCGCATACTTCGCGCAGAATTCGATGTCATGGCTGACCATGAAAATTGCCACGCCAGACGCTTGCAGCGTCCTTAAAATCTGCCCAAACGTCTGCTTGAATTCCGCGTCCAATCCCTTCGTCGGCTCGTCAAGAAGTAAAATGTCCGGATTCAGAAGCAGAATTTTTGCCAGCGCTGCGCGCTGCTGTTCGCCGCCAGATAAATCATAGGGATGGCGGTCAAGCAATTCCGACAGCTTGCAGAGCGAAACGACTTGTGCAAGCCGCTCGGTTTTCCGTTCGGATTTTGGTAAAATCTCCAATAAGTCCTCGCGCACCGTGGCTTTCACAAACAGCGTCTGCGGGTTCTGCGGCAGCATTCCGACAGTGCCGGTTATATTTAATTCCCCGCGATACGCTTTTTTCAGGCTTGCCAGCAGCTTGAGCGTGGTGGTCTTGCCCGTGCCGTTGCCGCCGAGCAGGGCGAGAAATTCGCCCTTTCGCAGCTCCAGCGACAGACCTTTTACCACATCCGGCAAATCCTTGTCATATTTGAACCAGAGTTCCCGCGCCGACACGACAGTTTCCGTGTCCGGCACATATTTTGTTTCCTCTGGAATCGGCTTCAACTCGTGCGTTTTTGCGTAATCCAGCAGCCAGTTCCGCCCGTCGCAGACGGAGATGGGGCAGGACGCCGTGGAATCCGTCGCCGCCCAGATGCGCATAGCGGTGGGCATGGCCAAAAACATCGCGTTTCCGCTGGACTTTAATTCCGCGCCCACCTCGGCGGGCGTTCCGCTGCAAAGCAGTCTGCCGCCGTCCATGACCGCGACGCGCGAAGCAAAACCGAACGCTTCTTCCAAACGATGCTCCGTCAGAATGATCGTCGTGCCAAGCTCCCGGTTGATCTTGCCAAGGGTAGCCAAAAAATCCGACGCCGCAATCGGGTCAAGCTGGCTCGTTGGTTCGTCGAGAATCAGAACCTTCGGCTGCAAGACCATCACGGACGCAAGATTCAGCAGCTGCTTCTGTCCGCCAGACAGCTCCGTGACCGGCTTGTAGAACCAGTCCTGAATGCCGAAAAAGCTTGCCATTTCCGCCACTCTGCGGCGGATCGTCGGCGTGTCATAGCCGAGCGATTCCAGCCCGAACGCCAGCTCGTGCCAGACCTTATCCGTGACGATCTGATTTTCCGGGCTTTGCTGCACGAAGCCGATTTTCTTGGCCTGTTCGCGCTGGGGCATTTCATCGAGATTCTTTCCGTCAAACAGGATCTGGCCGCTCCTTCGTCCATGCGGTGCAAGCACGGTTTTCAGCTGCCGCAAAAGCGTCGATTTCCCGCACCCGGACGGGCCGCAGAGCACCAGAAATTCTCCCGGCCGGACGGACAGCGAGAAATCGGAGATCGCGTTCTGTTCCTGTTCGGGATACGCAAAATTCAGATGTTTGATTGCAAAGAGTTCCACTGCCTGTCCTCCCTTCGGTCGAGAATCACCGGCGTCAGCACCAGCGCGAGATACACGAGCATAAAGCTCACCGTCATCGGCGTGAATGCGGCAGCCTTGATAGTCGGATAATACCGGAAATACGTCCCGCCCGCTATCCAGCCGGAAACGAGATATGCCCCGCAGAAAACCAGCCACACAAGCGCGGCCTTGTCGCGGCTATCAAAGCGGTAAATCGAAAACGCCGTGCGCCCCGGCAGGCCATAGCCGCGCGACCGCATGGAATCCGCCGTTTCAATAGCATTTTCGAGCGACCATGTGACCATGATCGAGAAGATCTTGACGGCGTTTCCAACGCGGCGAAACACACTTCCGTTTTTCGTATCTCTGCCGATACACGCCTGCGCCTCCGAAACCGTCTGCATCTGCGCCTTGAACTTCGGAATGAACCGCAAGGCCATGGACAGCACAAGCGACAGCGCCGGGATCACGCGCCCAAACAGGTACACAGACTTGTCCGAGGTCATGACCTCGTTATAACTCGAAAACCACAATACAACGCTTGCCAGCATGACTGCTGCCGCCGCACCATAAAGCATGGATTCCAGCGTCAGCGGGTTCCCGGAGGGCAGATACGTCAAGATCGTCGCGCCCTCATGGTTAAAGGCCGGATTGACCAGCGCTGCAAGCACTGCCATGGGCAGTAAGCCCATGACAGCGAAGCGCACGGCCTTCCGGCCTTTTAAATAAATGTCATATGCCAGTGCTCCGGTCAGCGAGATTGCCAGATAGACTGGGTGCATGAGGCACATGGAAAAGAGCAGCACCAACGCAAAACACAGAAAATTGACTGTTGGATGGTAGCTAGAAAAGGTATCTCTGTTTTTCATGCTTCACCGCCTGCCGCGTAGCCGCCGCCGATATCCTTGCCCAGTTCGCAGGTGTATTCCCACTCTACGACGTCGCCGTTTTGAAGCTGGTAGCGGCTGCACCCGTAGTTGGGGAACCAGTCGTTGACCTTGTACATCCAGCCGGACGTTTCCCCGCAGTCAAATTCGTAGAGGTTTCCAATGCCCTCGATGTAGGCGGAGTTGTAGATTGGCGTCATGGAAAACTCCATATGGAGCTTGTTTTCCCGGCAGACCTGCTGGAGCACGTCAAAGACGCTCTGGCCCTGCTGAAACGTGACCTCCACGGGCTTTAACAGCCAGCCGTCCTCCGGCACCAGTTCGGCCTTTTCCTTGTCGCACAGGCTCATGTGCTCCAGAATTGACGCACAGGAGATAGAGATCGTGCAGGTGTATTCCGTTTCACCGACCGTCACGTCCTGCGGTTCGACGGGCTGCGGCTTGCCCTCCGGAACGGGGTCGGTCAGGTACTGATCCTGACCCTCCTTTCGTTCGGGCTTGCCGTAGCCGTTTCCCGCCGCGCACCCGCAAAGGAGCAGAAGCGCCAGAAGGAGCGCGGCCAGTCTGTAAAGCTGCTTCATTGCATCACATCCGTCATGTCATAGAGTGTGGTTTCGCCCGTCTCGGCACGATGGATGGCGGCCAGCGCGTAAAACGCCTGCTCGGTCGCCATGCCGTCGTCACCGCCGCTGCCGTCACGCACATGCACGAACGCGCCGTTTTCCTGCGCGAAGCGCAGAAGCGCGTCTTCGACGGTAATTCCGTTCTTCGTGAAGCGCTCGTCATCCAGCGGAACGCCGAGCTCCGTCAGCGCCACGATCACCTGCGCGACCGATTCGCTGTTGCTGGACCCCCACGAGACATACCCGCCGTCCGGCTCCTGCAAGGAGGAAAGGACTGCAAGACCGCGCTCCACGGCTGCCGTCACGTCCGCCTGGTCGCGGTATTTGGCAAGCGCCTGCAACGTCATTGCCGTAATATCCACGTCCGGCTCCCCACCGGTCAGTGTCCAGCCGCCGTCCGGCAGCGCCCGCGCAAGCAGCTCGTCCACATACATCTGCCGCGTCGCCTGCACGGCGGCGTCCGGATTCTCCGGAATTTCATAGTTCCCGCTGTCCAGCGCCAGCAGCGCGAAGATCGTGCCGTTGATGCCCTGCCTGGTGACCTGTTCAAAGTCGGCAAGCGGTTTGAGAAGGTCAAATCCGGCCACATCAGCGGGATTTTTCCCGATAGCCGTCAGCGCCAGCACCGTGCGAGAATATTCGGTGTATTTCCGGTCACTCAGCACACCGTTTTTCTCCCGGACTGCCGCTTCCACATTTTCGTAATAGGCGTCAAAGTATTTCTGCGGGACCTTCACGCCGGAGCGCGCCAGCCCGAAGATCAGCCAGTCTCCGCCGACAGAACCTGTCCCCGGCTCGGCGATCTGCGCTTGCAGATAGCCAGCCGTTTTTTCAAGCTGTGTTTCCGGTTTGCCGCAGGCGGTCAGGGAGAGCAGCAGAGAAAGCAGGAGCAGGATACAAAGTAATTTAGAACCAGATCGTTTCATGCGCTGCATCTCCTTATCATTCGAGAACCGTTGCGGCGGCACAGAGCGGCTTACTGTCTCCGTCAATATAGAATACGCGAATTCTTGCGCTGTCCGGCAACTTCACACTGCCGCTGATGGTCAGCACCTCCAGCTTTGTCAGCATTCCGTTTTCATCATAGCAGGCGATCAGGACCTTATGCCCTTCCGGGATCTCGCCGTCAATAGAAAGCGTATTTGCCGCCGGGCGGAAGCTCCATGTGATATCGTCCGTGAGCGCACCGGTTTCGGTCGTATCACCCACATGGATCGGAATCGTTGTCGTAATCGAGGTAACGTTATTGCCGGTGCTCATCTTATCGCCGGCCGGCAGATTCCGGTACATAGTTTGCCCGCGGCCAAACTCCAGCGTGATCTCCTCCGTGCCGTCTGCCAGAGGCTCCGACGGGGCGGACACCATATCGGTCACATCGCGCGTCGAACCGTCCGTAAGCGTCGCCGTCACGACCATGCCGGTTTTGTCAAAGGTCTCACCGGCTGCGTACTTCGTCTTTTTGGGCATCGTTGTGACCTCGATCTTTTCAATGCTTCTGCCGAACGCCATCAGATAGCCGGAATCGTTTTTGAAGTAGAGCGTGCCGTCGCTGTCTGTGATCGGGCTGCAAATGGCATACTGCGCCTGCTTGTCAAACGGTGTAAACAGCGCATAGGCTGTTCGATATGTTACTCCATTGAAAGTCTCTGTTGTCAGATAATCCGCTTTTGTCTGCCCCGGCTTGTCACGCAGGACACGGAGCGTTCCCGGCGTATAGTTGTCGATAAAGTAGACATAGACATATCCGGGGTCCTGCTCATAGGCTGTCGTCAGAAGGCCGCTCGTCTGCGGATAGCCCTGCGTCTCTACACTATACGCAATTTTCCAGTTTTCCAGATCGATAACCGTGATGTTGTGACCGGAGTATGCTGTAAACTGGCCCGTTCCGCTGACGCCGATATACGCGCGGCCATTATAGACGACCGGCGTAGAGGTACTCATAGCCAACTCATCCTGAATTCCATTCTTTAACGTCAGCGAATCACAGTCGGTAATCACTTTGTTTTGAACCTTTACTCTGTAAAAACTTCCGCCTTTTGACGTGAAATAGTACGCATCAGTTTCTTTGTCATAGCAGATCGTACTGCGGATATCACCATCGAGGCCGCTCTTCGCGTCCAGGACTTTGCCTGTCAACGGGTCAAGCAAATAGAGATAAGAGCACTGTGCCTCGCCATCATCTGTGCCGACCATAACGAAGTCACCGCAGGCATAGGCCCCGGCCCAATAGAAGCCGCCGTTTTGTGTCATGCGCCATGTCGCAGCTTTCTCTTCCATCTCGTTTTCCGGATCTTCATCCGTCAGAGAAATGCACACGAAGCAGCCGTCTTCGCTTTCGCCGTTCCAAAAGCCCGTGTAAGCATAGCCATTCAAGATTGCAATCGGGCAGTTTGGCTGGTCGCCAACCGGGTCTGTATAGAGCCACAGAGATTCCAGCGTTTTTGCGTTGAAAGCCTGAATCCGGCCATTGGACAGGCCGACCAACAGGATGCCGTCCGCATAAGTCGGGCCGTTGATGGCAAAGCTGGACGCACCCGCCATATCGCCCGTGGCTTCTATTGCACCGGTCGCCTTATTTACACGGTAAATGTGCTCACCGGCATAGACGATCAGGCAGTCGTCCACAAGAATGGGGCTGCTGACCGCGCCATTATCCCATCCCTTGCCCAGCGGGGAAGCCCAGTAGAGCATACCGTCCGCCGCGCTGACCGGCGTTTTTGCGTTTGTAATACCGTTGTTGCTGTCTGTGCCGCGGAAATTTGACCATTCGGTATCAAGATCACGGTCGATTTCCGGATTTTCTGCCGCAGCCTGAAGTGTGACCGGTACTGCGGAGAGATTTGTATAATCTTCCCCGCCAAAATGCAGGACAGTCTGACCGTTTTCATTTGCGATTTGCAGCGTACCTGCCTTTGCGGCATATCCGTACAGTGAGATGCTGCAATAATAATTGAAACCTTCTGACAGTGCATAACTCCCATCGTCTGCCGGCCAGACACGATTTCCTGCACCCTGCTCGTAAATATAGATCAAAGCATTCTGCGGATCTGTCTGGAATGTAACGGCAGTTGTTGCTGCCTTTTTTACTGTGATGATATAATCGCTGGAAGTACCGGGGGCATATTGATTCGTAACCCTGATTTGAACAGTTTCCTCTTCCTCACTGCCAGTCAGATTCACAGTCGCGGTGCCTTTTGAAGAAACCGGCTTCCCGTTTACCGTGATCACATAACCATTGTCCGTGTCACCGTACTTCGGGCTTTCTGTATGCTTTTGCAGCAGCAGATCCAACGTCGTTGCAGCCGCAGGGATCAATATGCTGTATTCTTTTTCATCCAGACTGTAGCCTGTCTGCTGACTGTTTTTTCTCTGGAGCGGAAGCGAACTGCCGCTATAGCTTGCGCTGATATTTTTCAGGCTCAGGCTGCGCTCCAATGAAACAAGATAATCTGTATAGTAGGTCACACCGTCTGTATTATCCGTGTAGGTTACGCGAATGGTAACTGTGTTGCCATATGCACTGCCCGGAAGCAAAACTTTTGCAAGGCCGTCGCCTTCAAATCGGCTTTCCAGTGTGACCTCGTTTGTTTTTCCGCAGTCCGAGGCTGTACTCAGCATACTATAAACTGCCGTACAACTGCCCCTGCTGTTCGTCCTCCATACATAGACGGAACTGGAGTTGTCCGGAACCGTAGCCGTATAGGTATGCACAGACTTTGCAAAGCTCGGTGATAACTCGATATCTCCCTTGTACTTTTCATCGGCAGCACTGCTGAGTGCAAGAGACGTTAGCCAGTCCTCCTGCTTGACCGATACCTGAATGACCTCGCTGCTGCCAAGCGTAAAGGATTTTTTCGCATGGTAATAGGTGCCCTGCGTTGCGACATACGAGTAGTCGTCACCCGGTACAAGCGTGTAGAGATAATTGACCGTACCTCCGCTGCCACTCGTTTTTGTGTACGCCAGCTCTTCGCCGTTCCTGTTTACGACCGTCAGCGTCACATCGCTGGCAGTCTTGAACGTGACCTTCTTTCCTTGGCCCGGTTGGATCGTCAATGTATAGGTTGTCGCATAGTTTCCGGAGGAAACCGTGATCATGACCGTCGTATTGCCGGAGATTGTCACGGTCGCGCTGCCATCCGCGTCCAGCACATTCCCGTTGACCGTGATAACAGACCCGGAAACCGTGGCAGTCGGATAGATTTTCAGCGTATTCTCGGAATCGAGGATCTTATAAGTATACTCCGTTTTAGTGCTGGAGAAACTCTCCGTCGCAGCCTGCGCCGTACCTGCTGCATTTGTGACACGCAGGCTGCCGAGCGTCGGCATACGGTCGAGCCGGAGCGTCAGATCCATGCTCTGCGTATAGTTGTCTGAACCAGCTTTGCTGGCGCGGAGAATGACCGTGCTGCCTGCCGCACCGCGGGAGAGCGCATTGTCAATGCTGGTCGCCTTGGACTTGGCCGGGATGTCCTTTTCTCTGGCCGCGCCTCTTACATCCGTGTAGACAGCCTTGACCTTTGCACCGGTGGTGCTCAGTTCAAAATATGGATACAGGCGGCCCGTAAAGCTGTCCGGTACCTGCACGGTCGCGGTATGGTCTGTCAGCGTATACGCATAGCAGTTTGCATCGAAATCCGCGTCATAGCCGCTGGAAATTTTCAGACTGCGCTCATTGAACCAGTCGCCGCTGGGCAGGCTGGCGCTGACCGTCATTGCTCGGCTGACTGTGATCTTGCCGGAGACCATCCGGTTCTCCTGCCGGACATAGAAGGTATAGCCGCCTGCCGGGAGTTGGAGCGTACCGGTATGATTGGGGTCTGTAAACTGCTTTCCGTAGTCATTGACGGCGGACACAGTATAGCTATCGCCGGAATAACCGGAGAAGGTCACGGTATACTGGGTTTTCTGGCCGTCTTTATAGTCATTGATCTTCGCCGTGATCGCAGCTGCATAGCTTTGTGCGTTCTCACTGGTAACACCCAAGTAGCCGTTAATCGCCGTCTGATATTCGTCTGCTGCGACATTCTGCACATCGGAATCTTCTTCCAGATAGTCCGCCATGACCTGCATCAGCGTTTGCAGGCCGGAAGACGGGGTGCTGTTCATAGCTTCACTGAATCTGAAATGCGTCACGGTATTGGCAGCGCTGTCAATGGAAACGTCACTTGGCGTGCTGCCGTAGATATAGTTGCCGATGACGCCCTCGATTGCCGAAATAAAGCCGGTGCTGGCGTCCGTCGTAAAGCTGTATTTACTGGCGTTCAGCGCCTGCCGGATGGTCTGGCCGTCCGTAAAGGCTAGCCGCACCGGCGCAATGAGCAGTTTACTTGCTGTTTCGGCGGAGAAATAGAAGTAATTGTTTGCATTGACCGCCTGTGTCGAAATTGCGGCTTCTTCCACAGGTTCCTCTGCAATTTCTTCCGTGCCGGTATCCTCTACGGGCACAGCGTCTACGGTTCCCGGCTCTTCGACCGGCTCTGCGTCCGCTGCCAGCACGCCGAGCGGCAGGCAGGACAGGAGCATTGCCAGCAGGAGCAATGCGGCGGTCATTCGTTTCAGTTTCATCAAAATTCCTCCTCAATACAGGCAGTTCAGCCATTTCAGCCGCAGCTTTTTGGGCCAGTTCGTGTGGGTTTTCAGGTTTTCCAGCGTCGTGTCGTGGAATGTTCGCATTTCTGCGAGATGTTCCGGCGAGATCGCACGGCTGGAAAACAGCGCCTGCGCATTATACATGGTCATATCGTGCAGCTTCGCGGCGTAATCCTCACCAAGCTGCTCCTTTGCCGTTTCACAAAGCTCCAACATGGAACCTGTGCCGCGCTTGAGACCCATCGCGGCCAGCAGCGATGCGCAGTCTGTAAACAGGCAGGCAGCCGCGGCGGACGGGTCTTCCTGCATAAACGCTTCGTTCCGTTTTTTGAGGATGACCGCGTGGCGGATGAGGATGGCCGCAAGCAGCAGAAGCAGCAGTGCGGCAACGAGGATGATCCAGAATACGGGCTTGTGAAGAAGTCCCGTGCGCTGGCCGCCGTCCGGGGTGTTGTCCTCCGAATCGTCCGGCTCTGCATCGTCCTGTTCCAACTCCTGACCTTCCGTTATACGCGGGCCGTCGCCGTTGCCTTCCTTGCCCGCGCCGACCGGCTTGATGCCGCTCTCGGTCTGTTCGGCGGAAAGATTTTCAAGGCCCGGCGTCAGCGCCAGCGGCAGCCAGCCGATGCCGTCCTGATATACCTCCACCCACGCGCCTGCGGCGCTTGCGTCCACGCTCGTCGGCTCATTTTCCGTAGTTTTAATCGTATACCCCTCGACATAGCGGGCGGGGATGCCGTAATAGCGGAGGGCCAAAGCCGCGACGGTCGCGTACTGGTACGTCGTGCCGTCCGCGGTATCTGCCAGCGGCAGCGCGATGGTATCGCTTCCGTCAAAGCACAATTCCAAAAAGGCCAGCGCCGCCGTCTGCGCCTGTTCTTTCGTCAGGCTGTCTGCCGGGCCGTAGCTCTCACAGCATTGATCCAGCACCGCGCCGAGCTGTGCGCGGAACTCCGCAGGCACGTCCAGCGCGTAGGAATATACAAATTCGCGGTACGCGCTTTCCATCTGTAAGTACGATTTCACGCCGTCCGACGTGTCATTCTGCAAAAAGTCCAGCAGCTCCGGCAGCAGCGTCTGCGCATCCGAAACCGTCTCATAGGAATAGCCGCGTTCACCGCGCAGACCGCTCGTTTCGACTGCGGACGGCTGAATTTTGGTTTTCGCCAGTCCTGCACGTTCCGGCAGCACAGTACAGGGCTCATAGCGGTACAGGCTGCACCCGGTAAGATTCTGCACACTGACGCTGCCGGACTGGTAATTGCCCATCAGCCGGGCAGCCATTGCCAACTGGCTTTGGGGATAGAAGCCGGACTGATGCAGCCAGTAAAAGAGGTCTTTTTCCTCTGCGGCGGTTTCTGCGTCCAGTGCCGTCCATGCTTCATTTTCGTATGTATCACCGACGAAGCCGCGCAGATAGAGCGTCTGCGCTGTGTCCGCCGTGACAGACAGAATGGTGTCTGTGCTCTCCGTCTTCACGACCGGCTTGGACAGATCACCCTCTGGCAGAAGTTCTTCCGTTTTTTCGTAGCGCCAGTGATGCAGGGTATCCTTCGCATTTTGTGAAAGGGCCTGCATTGTGCCTGTTTGCAGGGAAATTGCGGCTATGCCCGCCACGATCACGCCCATGAGCAGGAAACTCGCCGCCGAGACGGCGTTTTTGTTTTTCTGCCATGTCAGCATCAGCAGCGCAATCGCTGCCGCAGCAAGGAGCATGATGCCCGGCTGAACAAATGCCGCTGCTACACTCAAGGCTGCCAGTAAAACCGCCGTCAATGTCGGTACGCGCGAGAGAGCGACACTCACCATCGCAAGCAGAATGCCGCTCACGATCCCGGCCAGCCAAAGGCCGGAGCCGTCTGTTTCGGCAAGCGGCAGGAGGATGCCTTTTTCCGCTGCCCAGAGGTCACGCAGCGTGTTCCATGCTGCGCCAAAACTGTTCAATAACGTGTTCCGCGCAAACAGAACAACGAGCAGCAAAGCCGCCAGCAGAATGGGGAGCAGCAGCCTCGTCTTTTGGAAATGCCGGATGATTGCAGCGGCAATACACGTCAATACGCCTGCACCCAGCAGCCAGAGCATGGCGGAGAAGCCGCTTATCGTGTGGAAAATCGCGGCAAGCGCGAGGAAAATCAGGAGAGCAGACAACAGTTCCAGCAGCGTTTGACCGCGCGTGGACTGCGTCTCGCGGTAGATTCCGGCCCGCAGGCCGGTCAGATTCTTTTGTTTCATATCGGCCCTCCTTACAGTTCCAGCTCGGAGAGCTGCGCGGCGTAGTCCTTCTCATTGAACCGCTCACCGCAGACAAGCGCGGTCAGGCGGCCAATCGTGGAAAGCTGCTCTGTTTCTGCCTGTTGTTCTCCGGAAACGTAAATCAGATGCGACCAGCTTCCGGCGGGCACCTCCTGCAACAAAAGCGACGCGCCGCTGACGCCTGTCGTCGCTTTCGCCGTAAACAGGCGCGGAAGCAGGCCGATGAGGTCGTCCATGTCGCGAATTTGCTGGAAAACACAGCGGCCCGTGGATTCCTCGTTCCAGCCGACCGTGAATTGCACGGACTGGGAAAGAAGGTTCCGGCAGACGGAGACGACAATCTCGGCTTCCGCGTCGGTGCGGGCGGCAGTGGGGGTTTCCTCTGTGCGCTCCCAGAAAACCGCCGCAGAGCGCGTGATCGGCAGCGACGGGTCTTTGACGATCAGCTTGTCATATTTGTGGCTGAGCTTCCAATGGATCTGCCGCTGGCTGTCGCCGGGAACGTAATCGCGGATCTGGAACATCTCAGACAGGTCATAGCCGGGCCGCTCGTTGGAATAATCCTCGGTATCGTCGATGTGCGCCGCAGCGGGGGATAGCACCAGCGTCTGCAAAAACGTATCCGGCTGCACGACGCAGGCGCTGTGCGCGTCAGGCCGCGTTTTCACGCCGATGAGACCGAAGCAGTCATACAAACGGGCGGATTCCACGGCCAAGCGAATGCGTCCGCACCACGGGCTTTGAAGTGCAATCTTCATCGTCCGTTTGCCCTTCGGCCAGATGCCGCTGCTCACATTCACGGTCTGCGTCTCACCATTCAACTGGTTCTCCAGCCGTACACGGCAGACAATCTGGCAGACCGGCAGCCATGTTGGGTTCTGCACGATCAGCTCTGCCGTTCCGCTCTCGCTTTTGCGGAGATTCACAGGCAGCCTGACCGCCAGTTTCAGCTTTTTCGCCGCGTACAAATTGACCGGCAAACAGACCAGCGGCAGCAGCACCATGCAGGCGGCGATGCCGAGCGCGATGGGGCTGGCTGTCTGGACGGTTAGAGCGATAAGCCCTATCGTCAGCAGCAGCCAGACGAATTTTCGTACTATTTTCATTTTTTCAGCACCGGCATATCCGTTGTCTTGAGGATCTCAGCCAGAACGGATTCCGGCTTTTCCTCCATCATGCGGGCCTTGCTGCTCAGCATCAGACGGTGCGCGCAGACGTCCGGGAAGATCGCGGCCACGTCCTCCGGCATGACGAAATCACGGCCGTTGAGATACGCATACGCTTTCGCCATCCGGCAAACCGCCAATGCACCGCGCGGGCTGACGCCGAGCGCGGCCTGCGGATGGGTGCGGGTCTTTTCCACGAGCGTGGTCACATAGTCCAGAACGGCGTCGCGCATATCCACTTTTCGCACGTCCTGCACCAGTCCCAGCAGTTCTTCCTTGTTGACCACGGCATATGCCCGGTCAAGGGGATTATCCACATGGCGGTCGCGAAGGATGTTGACGCTGCTCTTATGGTCGGGGTAGCCCATGCTGACGCGGATGAGGAAGCGGTCAAGCTGGGAGTTCGGCAGCATCGTCGTACCGGCAGAACCAACCGGGTTCTGCGTGGCAAGGACGATAAACGGGTCGGGCAAATCATACGTCTTGCCGTCCACCGTGACCTTGTGCTCCTCCATCGCTTCGAGCAGCGCGGACTGCGTCTTGCTGGAGGTACGGTTGATCTCGTCCGCCAGCAGCAGATTCGTCATGATCGCGCCGGGCTTGTAGACGAACTCGTCCGCTTTTTTATCATAGACCGAGAAGCCGATGATGTCTGACGGCACGGTATCCGACGTGAACTGCACACGGCGGGTCTCCAAGCCGAGGACTTTTGCAAAAGTCATAGCTGTGGTGGTCTTGCCGACGCCGGGCACGTCCTCCATGAGAACGTGACCCTGCGCCAGAATTGCCATTAGAATTTTCTCGACAATTTCATTCTTGCCGACGATGACGGACTCGATCTCCTGTAAAATCTCATTGATCTTTGTGTTCATAAATCTGCTCCTATCGTTATTTCTTTCTTTTATGATGTTCCTTACAGATCTCCGCCGGAGTCTCCTCCGCCGTCATCTCCACCGCCTGCGTCACCGCCGCCGGTATCGCCTCCGCCAGTGTCTCCACCGCCGCCATCGCCGCCACCGGTGTCACCGCCACTGCCAGTGCCTCCACCTTCGCCCGGATCGGGGTCAGGTGTCGGCCGCTTGTAGTTCGGGTCTGGCGTGCCGCAAACCGTGCAGACGCCCGCGCTGAACGTATGATAGTCTGTAAACTCGCCCTCTGAACCGAACTTCTCCAGCTCCAGTCCGCAGTCTGAGCAGTAGCCAATCAGGTGCGAGCAGGTAGACCGTGATGCATCCGGGATCAGCCTGCCATCGCAGTCAAAGGCGTGGATCTGGCCGCAGACACTGCACTGCCAATCGTCTCCATACGGGACATAGTGATGCTCGCCCACAGTATCCTCCAGCTTTTCATGGCAGATCTGGCACTCCTGATAGTGGTGCTTATGGTCATCATCGACGATCCACACGTTCTGCGGCTTATGCCCGGCTGCGGGGGATTCTTCTTCCTTCTGCGCATCGCAGACCTCACACTTGGAGGTTTTCACGCCCGCTTCGGTGCAGGTCGCTGTGTCGGTAAGCTCTGTCCACTCATGCGGGGACTGCTCCGTAAAGCCGCAATTCTTGCACTTCGCGGTATGCGTATCTGCACCCTCGTCTGCGGTATATTCCAGCTCATGTGCACGCGGCACGCCGATCTTCTCGCCGCAATCCTTGCAGACCTGTACGCATGTGCCGTCGCCCTGATCCTGATATTCCTTGTTTTGATGCGGGCAGCCCTCGACCATGCCGCAGCTGCGGCAGACGTACTTTGTCGTACCACCCTCCGCCGTGACCGTCTCATAGCTGTGATGAACCGACCAGCTGCCGTTCATGCAGGTGATGCAGTAGCCCACGTTATTGCCGTAGCCGCTTTCACCCGTGCCGACATCCCAGCCGTAGGCCAGTGTGTAGCGGAGCGTCAGCGTATCACCGTCCTGCAAATAGTAGCCGGACATGGGCGAACCGGGGTAGAAGTCCGCACCGCCGATGGAGTACATCCAGCCGGAACCCATTGTATAATCAAACTCACCGATGCCGGTGCTTGTACTGGACAGCGGGATGCCGTTGCGGTAGATGCAGCGCCAGAGGATTGCCTCATTGCTGCCCGCGCCGAAGTGACTGTCAATTCCGGCGAGGATTTCGTCCTCTGTACTGCCGAACTGACTCCAGTTGCCGCTGAGTGCGTTCGCGCGGCTGCCAAGGCCGGAGCCGTCGTCCATGGTCTGTAAATAGAAGCCGGTATCCAGCGTACCGCTGTAGGAGCAGCGGCTGGCCGGCCAGTGGAAGCTGGACGCTGCCGTGCCGAACGGGTCGCCCGCGTCATAATCCCACACAGCCTTGGCGACTGCGTAGGAAATCGGCTCCTTGGACAGCACATCGTAGCTGATAGGCCCGCGGACACCGAGACCCAGCACGCTCATGTCGATATAGATGCTGGCCGTGCCGATCTTTTGCCCTTCCTCGGTGCGTTTGCCGATGAGCTTCAGGCGCAGCTCACCGAAGTTGCCCTTCTCATCCTCGGCATAGATATATAATTCATGGTCATTTTTGTCGCCCACGTCCAGATTCTCCGGAACAAGCAGATACTGCTGCACATAGCCGGAGCTGCTTTCAAACTGCACGGTTTTGCCGTCCAGCTGGACGGTCAGCTTTGTTTCCGTGCCAGTGGCAAGGATATGGCTGACGCGGTTTCCCTGGGCATCCTCCGTCCATGCTTCAACGGTCAGGTTGACCTCCTGCCCGTTGGTGACGGTGTCGCCGTCATGCAGGTTGGTCTGGATTTTGACCTTGTTTTCGCCGCGATGTTTGTACGGAATGCTAAAAATGAACGTATAGCTTTCGCCACCCGAACTGGCGGCCGTGACCGTGAATGTGTTGTCGCCGGTTCTGTCGCCGTCCAACAGCAGCGTCACGCTGCCGCTGGGGGATGGGAGCGTGATTGTCTGAAAGCTGCCGGTCTGGTAGCAGCGGACAGCCTGGATGGTCACATCTGCCGCTTCTTCACCACGGATTGCGAATGTGTAGGTGAGCAGCCCTTCCGTCAGCTGATCGTCATAGACCGGCTCCGCGTTGACAGTTTTTTTATTCTCACACGTCAGCACGCAGGGCTTTGCCGCGCCGTTCTCCATGACCGTGTAGGACATTTCCATGCTCACGTCGCTCTGGTAGCGAATCGTAATTGTGAAGTTCACCGTGCGTTCCTTGACCGCTGCGGTCACGAGAACGGTATAGCTCGCGCCGTTTTCGGCGGATTCCATCTGTACAGAACCGCTGTCCGTGCTTATGGACGCTCCGTTGAAGCTGGCGCTTGTGATCTGCGCATCCTCCGCGCTCCTGCCGGTCAGGCCGAGCTTATACAAAAGCTCACTGTTGCTGATCTGGTTATGCTTGATGGTCAGCGCCGCACGCTTGTCTGCATCGCAGAGGACCTGCTGCGCTGTGACCGATTTCTCGTACCATGTGAACTGCAGCTGGAGGTCAAGGCCGTCCTCATACGTCACGACGAATGTATAGCTGATGGTCTGCCCCAGCACCTCGGCGGTCACGGCGAAATAGTAGGTCTCCGTGTCCTTGCCGTCTGCCGCAGCCATCTGAATTTCGCCAGATTCCGGGAGCGTGCCGCGCTCACCGTCCGTCGCCCAGTATTCCGCCGTGCGGATGACCGCATCGTCCGCATTTTCGCCAAGGAAGGTCAGCGCATATGTAAATCTGCCCTCGGTCAGCGTGTCGCTCTTGACCGTGCGGCTGACAGATCCGTTGGCCGGACAGGTAGCCTGACCGGTCGGCTGCCAGGTGAGCTGCAAATCCAGATCAATGCCGCTCTCCAAGCGAAGCACAAACGCAAATTCCACATCCGTCTCCACGGTCTCGCCCTTCTGATTTTTCTGCGCGGCATGTGCCTGCACGGTGAGGATATAGTTCTGGTACTCCGCGCCGTCCGGCAGCGTCATGTCCAGCACACCGCGCGTATCCGCATCCTGCGGTACGCCGTTGCCGGCCGCGACCTGTACGCCGGTGACCTCCGCGTCGTCTGCGTCAAGGCCGGTGAGATCAACGTCATAGCGCAGCCGGCCGCTATCCAGCTGGGCAAGCAGCACGCGCTTGCCGACAGATTCTCCCGGCGCGCAGACCATGGAGCTTGCCTGCGAACCGTACTTGTACCACGTCAGCACCGCGCCGAGGTCAAGCTCCGTTTCCGGCAGGTTTTCGTATGCTTCGCCGGTGTTTCCGGCTTCTTCGCCCTCGTCGCCCTTGTTGGAATCCGTGTTCGTGCCGATGGCGGCGTCGGCTAGGATTTCCTGCTGGGGCTTGCCCTGCGGCTGCTGCTCCGGCTGGGTGTCCTGCCCCTGTTCCGTCTGGTTTTCCGTTTCCTGCGGATCGGGCTGCTCCTGCTCGCCGGTCAGCTCACTGTTTGTGCTGCCGCCAGAACCGGAAGCATCCTTGCTTTCCGCCTCACCGTTTCCGGCATGGCCGGGCGCTTGCCCTGCCTGCAAGACGGTGATCTCCTGCGGTGCGGCGTCCAGAATTGGATTCTCCGGCTCGGCTGACCGCATGCCCATGAGCGGCAGACAGATACTCAGCAGCAGCGCGCAGACAAGCACGCCGCAGCCGGCCTGCTGCAGCCATGGGAACCTTTCAAATAGCTTCTTCATTCTTTTTTGCCCTTCGGGAAAAGGGCTTCCCCCTTGCCAAAATTCGCACCTATGTGCGGTTTATCCGTATATTCTAAAGATGCCCTAAAATACACAGATAAGCCGCACGGTTCCACGCCGAAAAAACGGCGTGGAACCGCCCAGCTTGGGGTGGTTATCCAATATTCAATTCAGAACGTTGGACTGTGTGTTTCATTTTGCGAATTTTTCCATGAAGCGCATGAGGATGGTCGCGACCTGTGCGCGGGTGGCGGAGCCCTGCGGGTTCAGCTTGCCGTTCGAGCCCTGAAGGAGTCCTTCGGCGACTGCCCACTGCATGGCCTCTGCCGCGTATCCGCTGACCTTGTCCGCATCGGAGAAGGCGGTCAGGGCGGCGGACTTGCTCACGTCGTAACCCTTCTGCTTCGCGTAGCGGTACAGGATCGTCGCCAGCTGCTCACGGGCGATGACGCCCGGCATTTTGGTGCCGTCCGAAATGCCGTTGTCCATCGCCCACTTCTGGCCTGCCGCATACCACGGCGTGCCATTGGTGTTGACGCCCTCGACACGGGCAAGGATCGTGACGATCATGCCGCGCGTGGTCGTGGCATTCGGACTGAAGCCGTTCTTGGAGGTGCCGTTCATCAAGCCCTTTTCAGAGACATAATTCACAGCGTCCGCATACCAGCTGCCGCTCGGAACATCCGTGAACGAAGAACCCGTGGTGGGCTTGTCGTCCTTCGGCTTGCTCGGCGTCGACGGGATAACAGGAGTCGGAACCGGGTTGGGGATCGCGTCGAACGCTTCCTCACAGGCAACAAGCACATCATAGTTGGTAACGTACTTCTTCTGCGCATCGGTCAGTGCGTCATAAGCTGCGCGGGCCTTTCTGATCTTCGGGCCGCTGCTGCCGGTGACGGACTCAACACCGCCGATATCATCGATCAGCTTAATAACTTCCTGCGCCGCAGCCTTATCGATCTCCTCCTGCTCGGCCTGCTTCTTCAGTTCCTCATAACGCGCTTCCGCGTCGGTGAGGATCTTCAGATGGTCAGGATAGAGCTCATTGAAGATGGCAAGCTGTTCTTCGGTCAGTGCATTATAAGCTGCGCGGGCTGCTTCGATGGCAGCTTTGCGCCCGAGCGTGACCGTGCCGATAGCTTCGATCAGATCCTTGGCGTTCTCAGCTGCATAAGCGTCCTTCAGTTCTTCCTCGATCTGGCTGCGTTTTGCGACAGCCGCGTCGAGTTCTTCCTGCGTGGCAAGCGGGTTGCAGAGCACATCTCTATGAATCTCGAAATATGTTCTGTTGTTCCGCAGCAACTTGTCGCCGTAGACCTGACGCAGCTCTGCGACCATGACGGTCAGCGCGGTCTTGTCGCCAGCGGCAGTGCCATCGTCCTTGTATGCGATGCTGGGCTGGCCCCATTCGGAGTTATCCGCAGCCAGGTCGGCACCGTAGCCCCAAACTGTGAACTGCCAGCGCATGACTTCGCCGTCAGACAATCTCCAGTCCGCAGCGCCAACGCCGGGGAAGGAGGGATTGCCTGTCGTGCGATCCGCGATGGAGTACATCCAGCCGGACTTATCGCAGTAGTCGAACTCACCGAGATATTTGCCGTCCTTATAGCCGTCCGTCGTCCAGTCGGCATAGTTCTGGATATACTTTGCGACCTGCGCCTTGGTCTGGTCCGGCCAATAGACCTGCGCCAGATAGAAGCTGTTCGCCTCGGTGCCCGTCATCATGTAGGCATACGGAGGATCGACGTCCGGTTCGCTGACGTGATAGACTGTCGCACCTTCCAGATCCATCTTGAATTTCTCTTTGATCGTCTGCTTGATGAGATCGGTGATCACATAGCTGGCCTGCGTGTACTTGTCCACCGTAACGATGGTCGGGTCAATGTAATAGCCGAGGCCGAGCGTCTGCGCGTCCAGAGAGACAATAATGTCGATCTTGCCTGCGCGGTCAGGCTTGATCGCGCCCATCGCCTGCAATGCCTTGTTGAGTTCGGCGATGATATTGTCCTCGATGTACTTGCCGTCGGCAGCGGGGGCTTCGTTGATCGCCTTGATGCCGTCCTGATACGCCTGTTCGAGCTTTGCCCAGTTTTCTTCGGAGTAGTCAGACTTGCTGTACTTCTCGTACTGACGCTTCAGGCTTTCCAGTGCGCTCTGGCGGTGGTAGGCCAGCGGGTCATCGACCTCGCTGGGGTCGATCCACTTGGCATAGAGCGTGATGTCCTTTGCCGGGAACACCGTGTCATTGCTCGTCCAGGTGGTCTTGCCCTCGGTGTCATAGCTCCAGCCGCTGAACACATAGCCATCGCGTGCGGCGGTCGTCTGGACGCTGACCGGGATCTCACTGTAGATCTGACCCGTGACAGATTCCGCGCCGTTCAGTGTGCCGCCGTTGGCATCAAAGGTGATCGTGGTGGATGCGGTTTCCAGATAGAGTGAGCCACTGCTACTTATGGTGTGACCATAGGACTGGCCATGCAGCGTGACACCAACAGCCGGGTTCATGCAGACATCGACCGATGCAGGCCGAACCTTCGTTGCAAACTGATTCGGATTTTCCGCATCCGACCAGAATGCAGATTCCTTGACGCGAATCCACGCGGCATCCTCGCCTTCACCCTCGTAGCGGCAAAGGACTGTCATTCGATCCTGATTATTATTGAAGATCGGGCCGGAATAGTAGTAGTACGGAACGCCCTCATAGCTGAGACCAGTGCTGTTAATCGTGAGATACACTGCACCGCCTGTTCCAAAAATTGTCGTATCAACTTTTTCTGTAGTCTTGCTGTCGATAGACAAAATTGTCATTTGGGTATATCTCGGCGAAGTATTGTTGCCGCTGTTTGCCGAGATCGACAGCTTCCCGTTTGCAGCGTTCAGCTGGTCATACTGTCCAGCCGTTACTTCCGTCGTGAGCGTCTGCCACGTCCGGTTGTCGGCGTCATAGACATAAACGCCCTTGCTGTCTGCCGCATAGGTCTTGCCGTCCATCTGGATCAGCTTATCCTTGCCGTGGCCGCCGTCCGTCCATTCGCTGCCAGTCCACGTCTTGTTCTTCGCTACGACAACGCTGTCCTTCAGCGGGATGATCGCGCCGAGATCGGCAGCATTGCAGGTAGCCAGCTTGGATTCGGTGTTCTCGTTGAGATTATAAATCGTGCTGTCTTCGACGAGTCTCCATGTCTCACCATCATAGACGGCAAGATGACCAACGTTCGGCGTATAGCCTTCACTGTACGTGATGCCAGCCGAAAGCGCAGGAAGATCCTCCTTGCTCGTGGACGCGATATAGGCCCAAACTGTGCCGTCGTCCGCGGATGCAAGCGCTTTGACCTGACTCAGCTGATGCAGGCCGGAAACGTCGCAGCTGGTAAAGGAAAGGCTTCCTTTTTCCAGCGTGAACAGACCGCTGCCGTTGCTCATGACCAGATTGAGCTGGCCGGTCACGTCATCCACGCCCGCAGCCGCCATCGTGATATAGCCCGTTGCATTCTCCACATAGCGCAGAGCATCGCCCTTGCGGGTGCTCAGGATGGTAGCAGGCAAGTCATAGGTTCGTGTCTGTGTTTCCCGCACACCGGCATCGGAGGAAAAATCGACCGCAGCCGTGATCTGCGTCATGTCGTTAGGGATATCGTCCAGACGCATTTGGAAATAATGGTTGCCGGCATTCAGTTTGCTGACGATGAATTCCGTGCGTCCGAGTGCCTTGCTTTCATTCACACTGTCGCCAGAGTAGAGACGCACCACGAATTTTGCTGTATCATTTTCCGGCAGACTGTTCGGAAGCGAAAACGCCAGATAACAGATACAGCTGCTGTCCGTAATCAGGCTGGAAAACAGCCCCGGTGTCTGATTCTGGACAATTTTTGGCGTTACCTGCCCGTTGTTTGGGTCAGCTTCGACATAAATCTCGTTGAGTTTGAAGTTGCCCAAGAGAGAAATGTCCATCGGTTTGAAATGCGGTGTGAAAACTACAGTTTGCTTCAGCGACAGTTTTAAGGGATTTTCCTTTTCGTGTCCGCCTAAATCGTATGGATTTCCATCCTCCGTTGCAGCGCCCCAGTAGTCAAAACTCTGCGCATCCGGAATAATATCAGCCGATACCTTCCATTTATCAGCACCGTCTTCATCTTTTCCATAATACGCAGTACTGATATTATCTTTCCACTCTTCATCAGGTATTGCCTTAGCGGATGCCGTACCCGGATCGGCTTCTTTTTCTACAATGGAGAAAATGAAGCGACTGCCGTTTATATATTGCGCTACAGGTATGCAATCTTCTTCGTATGCCTCAGCGCAATCTATACTTATTGTATAATTCTGAGCAGTTTCGCTTAATTCCATGGTCGCCCAGATATTGGCATCAGAGAAATCAATGAACGAATTATCAGCTGAAAGATTATAGTCCTTAAAGACCATATTTTTCAGTTCAAATCCCTCTACCTTGGCAAGTGTAAAAATCAGCCGATAAAAATACCGATCTCCATTGCTTACTGTCAACGGAAATTGTCCATCCGTAACAGGAAAATCTTCTGTTTCTTCATCATCATCTGTGTAAACAGCTTTAATGCTGTACGCGATGCTTTCAGGAATTCCTTCAACTGTAAAAATACAATCATTGTCAGATGCAAGAGCATTGACAGGGAACAGCGATAGCACAAGCAGAATACACAGAAGCACTGCTATGCTTCTTCTCATATACTCTAACCTCAACAATGAGTCTGCCACAGTATTGCGTATTGCAATAGGGGCAGTCCCCGTAATCAATGTGGAAGCAGGAGAGTAAGCCGGATTCTGCGGCTTACCCTCCTGCCGGGTTTGCCTATGTTATAAAGCTATTTTGAATTACTTCACAATATAGAGGTGGTTATAGTCGTTTCCAAATACGGCATAACCATTGCTAATTGCCATGCCGCCAAGGGCATAGGTATCATTATCAGTTTTCCATCTCTGCGAAGCATTCGTACCTGTTTTTGAAACTCTAAAGCAGTAGCCGGCACCCGTTCCAGAATTTGTATTGAAGTAGAAGTAATCATAATTACCACTCGTATACACGACAGGTGTGCATTGTACAGGCTGTGTAAAGGCTGCACCACTAACCGTAATCAGGCTAGCTGTGCCAACTGTGCCAGAAGTAGGCGCGGTAATCTTCATCAGGCCGCCTGCGGTAAAGCCGCTGTAGAAGCCGACGTAGATGTTGCCACTTGCAGCAATCACTGGCGTAGACGTGCAGTTGCCGGAGTATGTTGTGCCGTTGTAAGTAGCCTGAATGTTTGCACCCCATGCGAACGTCGGTTCACCGCTGCCCGCATTGAAGCAGTAGAAGTTACCGAAGCTGGAACCGCTGGGATACTGCGAGGTGAAGTAAATCTTCGTGCCATCGACCATGATGCTGGAACGAACGTTGCCCGCCGCATTGCTGTTCACAGCGGGAAGCTCAACGATGCCGCCGGTAGCTGCAAAGTCAGAGACAGAACGCCAGTAGAGCTTGCCGCCATCGCTGCCAAAGTAGACATAGTCGCCAACCACGGCCGCACCAGCCCAGTAGAAGCCATTCGAGGCAGGCGTAAAGGTCTTATAGCTGCTGTCGCTGATCTTGACCTGGTAATACGGCTGCGCCGAGTTGCCGCTCCAGGTGCCGAGGTAGAGGTAAGTGCCGTCCGTCGTGATCGGAGTATTGATCTGGCCGGTGATGCCGCTGACGATAGACGGATGCTCCACGCCCGCTGCGCCTGCGTCATTGGTCTCGATGCCGGTGACCTTCTGGAGCGCCGCGACCTGTGCATAAGTATCGACATACTGCAGCGTGCCGTCGCCGCCGGTCAGCTTGATCGTCAGCGTCAGCGTCTGCGCCGTGCCGACATTGCCGGAGCCAACATTGATGTTGTAGTTGACATAATAGTAATACTTGTAGCTCGTGATCTCCGTGCCGGTGTAGACAGGCTGCTCGTACATCACGACATTCGTGCCGCTGTTCGTGCCGCTTGTAATCAGGTTCAGCGTCACGTTTGCGCTGCCGCAGGTGATCTGCGCCGTGCCGGTAACGCCGATCGTGCCGCGGTTCGCAACCGTGGTCTCGCCCAAGTAGATGCCAGCCGCAACACGGTTGCTGCTCGTGGTAATGTTGGAAATATTGAACGTCTTGGTCAGGCCGGTATCACCAGCAGCAATCGCGTCGCTGCCGGTAAAGCTGGCATCACTGTAGGTTTCTGCATAGGATGCGGCCAGATAGATGGTATCGCCCGTGCCGTCCGAGTTGCCGGGAACCAGCAGCGGCGAGGAAAGCTGGAAGCCGGAAGCACCGGTCATCTGCTTGTCCCATACGAGAACGCCGTCATTGCAGTTGATCTTTGCCAGTCTGCCGCCGGCAGCATGGCCGTCATAGAAGACGTAGGCGTAGGTCACGCCGTCAATCGTCCGCATGACCGGAACGTTGTCAATGCCGTCCCAGCCGCTGCCAGCATTCATAAGGTCAATTCTTGTGATTGTGGGGGAAGTGCTGGTCGGCGCGGAAGTGACTGCGGCGTTGTGCGTAGTCGTATCGCCGCCGTAGCCGTACCACGTCGAGGTAGTTGTGGCTGCAAATGCTGTTACACTGAGCAGCATTGCAAGCGCCAAAAGGATTGCCAATACTCTGCCAGTTCGTTTCATAATCAGAAACTCCTTTCTTTTGCAGAAATTTTCGTTCCTCGCGGATTCCCAATGCAGTCGAGGAACAGCCCTGCATTGGGTCTATGTCACAGCCGGATGCTGCAATCACCATATTGTCGGATATGCGAAAGGGGGTTCCCCGGCTCTGTGTTCCCGCGCAGAGCCGGGGCCTTGCGTCTGTGACGCACAATGAAGCGAATCTCAGGGGGATGAGACGCACATCTATCTGCAAATCTGTCCGTTTCAGATTGGCATACATTATTATTGGGACAGCGCTGTTTCCGGCGCGGCCGCGGGCGATTCCGCCTGCTTCTGCGCTGCCTGCTGCGTTTCCTTTTTCGCAGTTTTCTTTGCCGCCTGCTGCTGACGGAACTGCGTCAGCTGGCGTTGGTATTCCTGCTTGAACTCCGGCGTTTTCCGGGGATTCCAGCCATCGGGAAACTTGATGCCGCGCATCTGCAGCGCGTTCATCGTACGCCCGGTGATTTTTTCATCCAGCCAGAGGTCAGCCCGGAACTGGCGGCCTTTTCCTTGAATGGGGGTCTTCCGTTTTTTCATCCTGTGATTTCCTTTCTCCAAATAGATTTCATATTCTTTGAAAGAAAATCTATGTTTGCACTTTGGCGGCCTTTGCCGCGCGCTTTTTCTCGGACTTCTGTTCGCGCCTTGCGTCCTCGGCCGCTTTTTTGCGTTCTTTTTTCGCCTGCGCGTGCAGCGCGGACTGACGTTCGTACTCCGCTTGGAACAGCGCTGTCCGTTCCAGCGGAAAATTGCTCACAGCCGGGCCAGTGCTGACCGAAAAGCCGCTGTAGGCCAGCGCGTTGACCCACGAGCCGAAGCGAAGGGCCAGCAGATCGCCGCCGAGGACTTCCGACTGCGCCGGGACGTGCCCCAGCTCCACCTGACATCGCCGCAGGTAGTTGGCAAGCTCTGCCGCCGAATCCTTCTGGTGCTCCAGTATGAATTCAATGTTCCGGCGGGATATCTCCAACCGCGCAGCCTCGTTCATTTTCCGTTCGTGCAGCGCCCGGTTATCCTGATAATAAAACGGCTTGTCCTTCATAGCCGCACCCCCGCTGCCGCGCAGAGGTCACGCACGATCTTCCGGTTCGCGAACGCCGGGGGATTTTTCAAAAACTCGGATGCTTTGCCGTCATAGATGCTGCGCAGCGCCTTTTGCCACGAGCCAAAGCGGTATTCAAGGAAATCTCCGCCGATGACCTCTACCCGCGCGGGCGGATGGCCGATGTCCTCCATGCAGTCGCGCAGGTACAATGACAGCGCCTCAAGGCTGTCGTGCTGGTGGTCGAGAATAAACTGGGTGTTCTTTTTGATGATGATGCGTCTGACGCGGCCCAGAACCTGCTGGGTACGCGCGTCCGGCTGCTGTGCAGGCTGGCGTTGCTGTTCGTCGTGCATGATGCTCCTCCTATCGTACTTTTTCGCATACCATCCCTATGGTGGGATAATCTGGATATGACACAAAAAAGGCGCAATTTGTTCCGTAAAGGGGAAACAAATTGACGCCCGTGCCAAGTACGATAAGCAGATCATCGTGCCGCCTACCATACGTTTTTGTTTACCTTCTGCACGTCGCGGGATTATAAAACAGACAGAATCCCATGCAGCGAGAATAGCAATTCTTCCGACTCGGACTATGGATGCAGATCGCATCCGCGCTCTGATTCCTACCTTCTCATGGGGAATCCCCACAATGGCGGCCTTTCGGCCACATGACCCACCGACAAGCGCTGTCTTACGCTTCCCCGCGGATCACTTTGGATCTTGCTCATCCTCACGGCTCCGGGCGAGCAGCCGCGCACACTCCCAATGCGCACAGCCTTCCTCTTTCATCACAAGCTCAGTCCAATCATGGCCGCGACCTGTGATTACACATCCTCAGCAAACAAAAACCAACAATATGAAATTGTAAAATCGCAGAATCGAGTTTCTAACTTTGTGGTACCCTAAGCCATATGTACGGCAAGGTTTCTTTCGTAAAGTGTCCCACTTTACGCGAAAGAAAAAAACCAAGATATTCTGCTCTCGTCTCTATTATACAGGCAGATAGGGAAAAGTCAATCTGATTTCAGACAAGAGTTCCCTGTTTTTCTGCAAATTGTGTTATGTTTTGCGCTCACTGCACGGGTATCCGGATGTGCGGGAGCCAATGCGAAACGATATTGCCTTGTATTTGCCGTCATGATTCTGGTAAAAGGACAGGTGAAGCAGTTGCCTAGGTACGGAGAAAACATCTACCGCCGCAAGGATGGCCGCTGGGAAGGGCGTTATATCGCAATGCGTCTGCCGGATGGCAGGGCGAAGTACAAGTCTGTCTATGGGAAAACGCATGATATTGTCAAGAAAAAGCAGATGGCGGCAATTCAGGCGCTGGCAAAGGAGCCGGCCGCAGCCTGTGATCTGACGGTAAAAGAGCTTTTTGCGCGGTATCTTGCGCAGGCGGATGTGAAACCCTCCACGCGCGAACGATACCGCTTCATGATCGAACGGCACATTCTTCCGCAGCTTGGGCAGACGCCTGTTTCAAAGTTGACGGCGAAAGGACTTTCTGACTTCCTGCGGCATTTGAAGAATCACGGGCGGCTGGACGGAAAAGGCGGTCTGTCTGCAAAGACCGTGCGCGACGTGGCGGTTCTGATAAAGTCGCTCCTGCGGTTCGCTCAGGCGGAATATCATTGTGTCTGCGACGCGCTGAACGCGCGTCTTCCTGTCTATACGCAGAAAAAGATCGAGGTGCTTTCCGACGCGGAGCTGGCCGTGCTGGGAAAAGCCCTATTGCCGTCAAAGAAAATCAGTCTTGCCGTTATGCTGGCGTTACACGCAGGTCTGCGCGTGGGCGAGGTCTGTGCGCTGCGCGTTTGTGATATCGACTATCTGGCTGGAACGGTTCAGGTCTGCCGCTCTGTGCAGCGGGTCACGCTGAACGGCAAGTCTCAGCTTCTTGTGCAGCGGCCCAAAAGCGACAGTTCCGAGCGGATCGTGCCCCTGCACCCGGAGTTGCTGCTTTTCCTGAAAAAAGCGACGGCAAAGCTGCCGTCTGACGCCTATATTATGACCGGGCAGATTGGCCAGCCCATGGACCCGCGTACCTGCCAGTATCAGTTTACGGTGCTTTTGAAGCGCTGCGGCATCCATCACCGGGGGTTCCACGCCCTTCGGCATACATTTGCCACACGCTATATTGAAAACGGCGCGGATATCAAAAGCATTAGCGAAATGTTGGGACACGCGGATATCAAGACAACACTGAAATTGTACGTTCATCCGTCGCTTGAGAGCAAACGCCGCTGCATCCAGCAGATCAGCTTCCTAAAGATCGGTGCTTAGTTTGTCTTTTTGCGCCCACCGGCACATGTAGCCGGTGGGTTTTTGTCTGCCGATTTGTCGTCAAAAATCTGGTCAGTCAACCGCCGAAGCCCCTGTGATTGCAGGCGCTTCGGCGGTTCTTTTCGTAAAGTGGGACACTTTACGCGAATTTTTTCTAAAAACTTGTTTACCTTTATCTCTGCTGCCTTTTCATAACCAGTCAGCGCAGACAGCTTGCTCTGGTACAACACATCCAAGTTGTTTGGGGGAAATAAATTTCCACGCTGCTTCTATATTTACTATTTGATATGAGGCTGCAAAAGTGACAATCTGGGAGGGAATATTTTTCATACCTTGCTGACAGCTAGAATAATATAGCTGTTAGCAGCTTCAATTCTCTTGTTCATGCTGATTATAATTATGATGTTGTTATAGTTTTTTTAACTCTCAGTTAGGTTGACAGACAGAACATGAACAAAAACAAAAATGAATTACAACTGCAAATCGGGGAAAATGTTCGTCAATGCAGAGATTCCAAAGGGCTTACTCAGGAAGAATTGGCGGAGATATGCAATTTCAGCGCAGCTTATTGTTCGCAGATCGAAACCGGTCAGCGCATGATGTCCATCGAAACACTGGTTCAGGTGGCAGAAGGTCTGCAAACCAGTGCCGATATCCTGATTTACGGCAACACAAAAGACGGGCGAATTTTACACATTGTAAAAATGCTGGAGAGTATGCCGAATGACGACCTAGAATTTATCGAGAACAACATTCTTTTAGTGTGTAACTGGCTCAACCAAAAATCAAAATAACAACTTGGAGGTATTGGATTGTTCTTATCGGAGGTGGAAACAGGATGCAGCAAAATGATCCGTTACACCAGTTGTATGTTGAGCACTACAGTTACCTTTACCGCTTCGCGCGAAGCTTTGTCAATCCGGATCTGGCAGAAGATCTCGTACAGGAAACATTTTTAATCGCACAAAAACGGCTGGACCGGGTAACAAGCAGTGAAAACCCAACAGGATGGCTGATTAACACATTGAAGAACGTGATCGGCAATACATATCAGAAGCGGCAATTCATATATACGGAACTGAGTCCTGACGCCATAGCCGATGAATCGGGCGAGTATGTGCATTCCATCAACGATATGTACGCAGGACTGATCGACGATGAGGCTCTGTCTCTGCTGATTTGGATATACTGTGAAGACACAAGCTATCAGGAAGCTGCAAACCGTCTTGGGATCTCATTGGATTCCTGTAAAAAGCGGATTCAGCGGGCAAAACAGGCATTAAAAAAAGCTATCGAAAAAAATAAATTGCTCTAGTGTGTCACTTTTGGACGATATATTCAAATAGCTTTTATGAAGGGAGGGGCCAAGGAATGCAAAATGATAGCGGAGCCAGTCTCGCCGAAACAATATATCGAAAAATGTCCGACGAAGAACTGCAAAATACTCTCCGCTGCGAAACATTTTCGGATGGTGCGCTTGATGTCAAACAAATAGAGATGATCCTTGCGGAAATGGAGCGTCGTGGAATCAACGATCCATCTTGTTCTTCGGAAGAAGCGTGGAATGAATTTGAGCAGGAGTATTCCGGGAAGATATCCGACTATGCCGATTGTGCCCCTGATGCGAAGGCTTGCGCTGCAATAAGCGGGAAGCCCGTGCATGCACATCGGCGGCGGCCGGTGCGGAAACTCACCATTCTCGCGGCGACGCTGGTATTTCTCATTGCTTCGCTGTTGACGGTACAGGCAAGCGGCGTCGATGTCTTTGGTGCGATAGTCAGATGGACAGATGAACTGTTTAGCTTTGGGAAAACCGAAGAAAACCGCGGCCTTGTTGTCGATGGAAAATGGCCAGAGATTGACCTGAACAAAAATCAACGGTTTTCGTCACTGCAAGAGGCCCTCGACTTTTATGGTGTAACAGAGGTTGTTGCTCCACGCTGGATTCCTGATGGATTTACCCCTCGGATTGTTGCTGTCAACCCAAACGGAACTTGGTTGGAATTTCTTGCTGGCTATACAAATAAATCCGGCCAACTCCTTGCTATAAGTTACAACAGCTATCAGTCAACTCCGCTTATGTATTACGAAAAAGCCGGCTCCCTATTGGAAACGTTTTCGACAGGTGGTATCGTGTACAGCATATTTGAAAATGTTGACAATCGCACTGCTGCATGGATTACACCTCACTTTGAATGCTGTATCAGCGTACCAACAGATGCCATGGATATTGACATGCTAAAAGAAATTCTATTGTCAATGCGGTAAATATGAAACACAAATAAGGGGATTGTATTATGAAGATAAAAAAAGCAATGCGTATTCTGGCCATGCTTGTCATTTTTTCTATCTTGCTGGCAACTACGATATTTGCTGCTCCCGCAAGGGCCAGTGCATATCTTTCCGCGTATTACGCAAACATAACGAAGACATCGTCCGGAGATCTGAGCATCCATTTTCAAGTGATTGCCCCAGCTATAATGGATCAGCTTGGTGTTAGCAGGATCTCGGTGCAAAGATACACTGGATCTTACTGGCGGACAGAATACAATTTTACATACCCAGAAACGCCGGAACTGCAAGGAAAAGATGTTGGGATTTATTCCGAAACAGTATTGTATACGCCGCAATATCCTGATAGCCGCTATCGTGCAGTCGTCACATTCTATGCGTCAAATTCCAGCGGCTCTGATACGGGGTCTTATACAGCAAGCTAATCCCATCTACAAAGAAATAATGACGCCGTCCCATCATATCGGATGGGGCGGCGTTTTTGCGAAGCGCAGCAGACTGAATTGTATTTCAATCTGTATAAACGTAAGCGTCAAACCACCCCGCGCATGGACAGGCATGAGACAATAGTAACGTAAGCGTCAAACCACCCCGCGCATGGACAGGCATGAGACAATAGTAACGGGACG
>ENA-OROS01000018-OROS01000018.1-human-gut-metagenome-genome-assembly--contig:-NODE-18-length-109605-cov-10.846892_pt1 | contig 109605 bp, 89 predicted proteins | sample MGYA00242134_ERZ509059 | MGnify/ENA primary metagenome ERZ509059 (study PRJEB26280, sample SAMEA2338753) | human gut metagenome | biome: human gut; feature: human-associated habitat; material: faeces... | reverse complement strand
CATAAAATCCGCGTTCATAATGAAGTATTTTCACAACTTTTCGGTTCCTGGACATGAACATATATACATTGGATGCATCGCTCGGGTCAAGTGACATCTCTTCCCTTATACTCTCACACAGGCGGAAGATTCCTTTCCGCAAATCCACATTACCGTTGAACAGGTAATAGTTCAGGTTAGCGCTAAGTCCAAGCATATCATCCTATCATTTTATTAAGCAACAGACTCAAATCAAGAACTGTGGTATTTCTTAGGAACAATGTGGCACCTGATGTCAATTGCAGTTTTACCCACTTAATCGGAGATTCACCTTCAGGTTGTTTCACCTCCAACTTTACGGTTGGACTGTTGCAAGGCTTGCCGGTTATCCGGACTTTGGCAACCTTGGGCTGCTCAACCTGGACTGTCTTGCCTAACTTTTCGCTCCATAGCTGATGACGCTGCCAGTTCATGAACTTGTCGTAATTTACTCCATAATCCGCACAGAACTCACGAAGATCCTTGGTCTCACTGCATAACTGATAGAGGTCATATACCTCCTGGTAGTTTACTTTTTCTTTTGCCATAATCATTGTTGTTTAAGGGTTACGGCGCAAAGGTAGGTTTAGGGAACATGCGTGTCAAGGCGGAAAATAGAATGGTTACTGGAAACGGAGGTTTTTTAGGATATGTTGGAACTTTCCACTCTCCTAAATTAGGTAAGTTTTATATGGCAGCTATAAATAAAAATGAATTGGTTAAAATTGTAACTTATAATGGCAAAATTTATGTCATCAACTACCCACACTCTTTATTAGAAGACAGAATAAACGAATAACCTCTCCCTACAAATCCTCACTCAATATTTTTCTTATACAAATACTGATAAAAATCATATTGAGCACGTACTTTCGGTTCGTCAGGAGTACGTTTGAATATATTCTTCAGTTCCTTGTCTACCCAGCAAGCTTTCCAGTTAGCACGAAGCTGCATATCGAGCATATCTATTAATTCCTGCTTCAAGCTCTTGTCCAAAACAGGTGTTACAGCCTCTATACGGCGATACAGATTACGCCTCATCCAATCAGGAGAACCGATAAACAACCGCGGATCTCCATCATTACCGAAATACCATACGCGGGCATGTTCCAGAAAACTGTCGACAATACGGGTAACACGAATATTGCTACTAAACGACTCTCCGGGAACCAGACAGCATATTCCTCGTACAATCAGATCTATTTTTACCCCGGCCTCGCTTGCTTTGTACAGTTCGTCTATCATGGTGAGGTCTTGTAAAGCATTCATCTTAAGAATAATTCTCCCCTGCCTGCCAGCTTTAGCCAAAGCAATTTCATGATGAATCATGCGTTTTAATTCCGGAAGCAAGTTAAAACGAGCTATCAGCAAACGTTTAAACCGAGGTTCATCCACTTCCTTACGCAAAAAGCGAAACAGCGTATGCATATCTTCCACTATCACCCGATTGCACGTAAATAGCGCAATATCGGAATAAATCTTAGCTGTTTTCTCATTGAAATTTCCTGTACTTACATAGGCATAGCTACGTATTTGTTCCCCTTTCTTATTATAACGTAATACAAGTGCGACCTTAGCATGTACCTTGAGTCCCGGAATACTGTATAGTATCCTGATTCCGGCTTTCTTCATCAGTTCGGCCGTAGCCAGATTGTTTTCTTCGTCGAAACGAGCCTTCAGCTCTACAAACACTGTTACCTGTTTACCGTTTTGCGCGGCGGCAATCAGCGTATTGATAACCTCCGAATGTTCGGCTACCCGATATTGGGTAATCATAATCTCCCGACACAAGGGATCGTGAACGGCTTCGTAAAGAAAATGTGTAAAATGCTCGAAACTATGATACGGATAATGCAACATCAAATCCTTACGAGCTATCCGGCGATACATAAAATTCTTACCTTCCAGTCCGGAAAGCCTCATCGGAACCGGCTTAGCCAAAGGCTTCAAATCTGGATTCGGATTAGGTAGTGAAGACAAATCTTCCAAATTCAAATGTTTATCTCCCGGAACCAGTTCCTCATTGTCGATAGAAAAAGCATCGGTCAGAAACTCCAGGAAATCAGCAGGCATCTTACGATCGTACACAAAACGTGCTATCGCTCCAATCTTACGCTTCTTAACTTTCTCTTTCAGTTTCTCCACCATATTTTCCGAAGGAACATCATCTACAAATACATCCGCATCACGCGAAATTTTACAGCAATAGCTGCAATCTACATCGTAGCCGACAAAAACTTCAGCAAGATTAGCCTTTACGATATCCTCCAGAAACATCAGATAATAATTATCACCTTGTTTGGGAAGTTCCACGAAACGAGGAACCTTGCTGTATGGCATCTTGATAATGAAATACTCCATCCGTTCTGTTTCATGGCAACGCACCCGTACCGCCAGATACTGGCGTTTATCACGAAGAAACATCCTGACCTTCTCTTTTTCAATCTTTACCGGTTGCAAGTAAGGAAATACTTCCTCCATGAAAAAGCGATGTACAAAATCACGGTGAAAATCTTCCACTTCCCTTTTCGACTGATAAAAGATTATATGATTCTGACGGAGTCCGGGCAATATCTTCTGCTCGTAAATCCGGATTCTGTCTTCCAGTTGTGCATTGACTATCTCCGCAATTTTACGAATCAGCTCATGTGCCTGGTCTACAGTCATGTCTTCGCTTTTTCCACCGGAAGCAACAACTTTATGTTCGGCAACACGGACCTTATAGAACTCCTCCAGATTGGATGAATAAATTGCAATGAAGTTTATCCGCTCATACAATGGCAAATCATCGTCATCAGCTTCAAGCAACACACGATGATTGAAGGAAAGCCAGCTTATGTCGCGGTTAAAATATCTATATTGTTTTTCCATAATGCCATGAATCAAGGTTGAGTCAAAAATACTATCTTTGTCCGACAAAACCAAAGAAAAAATGACAAGAATCGGATTATTATCGGACACTCACGGCTACTGGGACGAACGTTACCTGAAATATTTTGATCCGTGCGACCAGATATGGCATGCCGGCGATATCGGTTCGATGGAAGTAGCAGAACGACTCGCAGCCTTCCGCCCCCTGAAAGCAGTATATGGAAATATAGACGGACAAGACATGAGGCACACGTTTCCTGAAACAGCACGCTTCACTGTCGACGGAGCAGATGTACTGATGAAACATATAGGAGGATATCCCGGTAAATATGATCCTTCTATCCGCTCTGTCCTTTTAGCCAATCCTCCCAAGCTTTTTATAAGCGGTCATTCACATATTCTGAAGGTGAAATATGACCAGACACTCGGATTACTGCACATAAATCCCGGAGCAGCAGGAATATACGGATTCCATACGGTCCGTACTTTAGTACGTTTCAGCATCGACAACGGAAACTTTTCCGACCTGGAAGTAATAGAATTAAACAAGTAATTGTTTGCCTGATTAAAAAAACTTTCCGAAATTTGTAACCGATTTTAAGCAACATCTTATATGAAAACTTATTTAGTAACAGGAGCAGCCGGATTTATCGGCGCCAATTATATAAAGTATATCTTAGCAAAACACGAAGACATTAAGGTTGTTATACTTGACGCTTTGACTTATGCCGGAAATCTAGGTACTATTGCCAAAGATGTAGACAACGAACGTTGCTTTTTCATAAAAGGCAACATATGCGACCGTGAGCTTGCCGACCGACTTTTTTCAGAATATAAATTCGATTATATCGTAAATTTCGCTGCCGAAAGCCACGTAGACCGCAGTATAGAAAATCCACAGCTGTTCCTTCAGACTAATATCCTGGGAACTCAAAACCTGCTGGATGCAGCCCGCCGTGCATGGGTTACCGGAAAAGACGAAAACGGTTATCCTACATGGAGAAAAGATGTACGCTATCATCAGGTATCAACCGACGAAGTATATGGTTCGCTGGGTGAAGAAGGCTTCTTCACTGAAGAAACTCCTTTATGCCCGCACAGCCCATACAGTGCGTCAAAGACCAGTGCCGATTTAATCGTAATGGCATATCGTGACACTTATAAGATGCCGGTTACTATCACACGTTGCTCAAACAATTACGGTCCTTATCACTTCCCGGAAAAACTGATTCCGTTAATTATCAAAAATATCCTTGAAGGAAAACGCCTTCCAGTCTATGGAAACGGTACAAACGTACGCGACTGGTTGTATGTAGAAGACCACTGCAAGGCTATCGATCTGGTAGTACGCCAGGGTAAGAACGGAGAAATTTACAATGTAGGCGGACATAACGAAAAACAGAATATAGAAATCGTAAAACTTACCATTGCTACAATCCGACGTTTAATGGAAGAAGAACCTGCTTACCGTAAGGTTTTGAAGAAAAAAGAACTGGATGAAAATGGTGAAATCCGCATCGACTGGATAAACGATTCACTGATTACTTTTGTAAAAGACCGTTTGGGACATGACCAGCGTTATGCTATCGACCCGACTAAAATTACTCGTGAACTAGGATGGACTCCCGAAACTAAGTTCGAAGATGGTATTGTAAAAACCATTATCTGGTACTTGAACAATCAGGACTGGGTAAAGAGCGTTACTAGCGGTGACTATCAGAATTACTACGAAAACATGTATAAAAACAGATAAATATATTTTTATCTGAACTGCTATATAACAAAAAATGTCCCGCAGGATTTGTTTTCAATCCTGCGGGATTTTTTTGTCTTTATACCTCATACATACAATACATTATTATTGTCTTAGCAATCTATATTAACTTCCTATCAGCAAACTAACATTCTTTTGAGGCTCAAAATAGAAAATAACAGACTTACTTATATTGTATCCATACGTTAGAGTACAAAAAATCCCCTGCTTTAGCTTTATTCATGCTGATTATATGGCTAAAAGCAGGAGATTTTTTACTATTAAAGTTTCAACCTATAAGATTTTTACTTTATACTTCATTTTAAGACAAGTTCGGAAAGCTGATAAAACATCAGGAAAAAGCCTTATTTTTTTGTACAAAGAAGTACAACTTTTGTAGAAAAATAAAAAAAACATCAGCATGTTTTCTCTGCCTTTTCAGCAAAAATAAAAACACTTTCCCAAATGAATCATAAAAAGCTGTCAATCACTACTGTTTCAACAGATAAGCTTTAAACGACGTAAAGTCTTTTTGCATAGGTACACTTTGTTTTGTACCACGCATGAAAGCCTGTAGCTTTTCGGGTATCTTTACTTCTGTACCGATAATCGCTTCTACTGTTTGCAGGAACTTCGCCGGATGAGCAGTTTCAAGAAAGACCCCGTTTTCTTCAGGCTGCAAGTCTTCTGCCAAGGCACGATACCCACATGCACCATGAGGATCGAGCAGATATCCGGTTTCTTCGTAAGTTTTCTGTACTGTTTCACGTATCTGTTCGTCGGTATAAGTCTCCCCACTAATTTCGGATGCTATAGCATCGTGACTACCTTCATATAAATCGAGGATACGGGCAAAATTACTCGGATCTCCTACATCCATAGCATTGGCAATGGTTGCTATTGAGGGTCGAGGACTGTATTCTCCAGTCTTCAGGTATTGATAAAAGATGTCATTACGGTTATTTGCCGCAATGAAGCGTTTCACGGGTAGTCCCATACGCTTACCAAACAGGCCGGCTGTTATGTTTCCGAAGTTTCCGCTAGGCACGCAAATCACCAAATTGTCTGCTTTTCCTTGCTTTTTCATCTGTGCATACGCATAGAAATAATAAAAAGCCTGAGGCAAGAAACGGGCCACATTGATAGAGTTTGCCGAAGTGAGCTGCATATGTTCGTTCAGTTCCTTATCCATAAAGGCATTCTTCACCAGTGCCTGACAGTCGTCGAACGTACCGTCTACTTCAATAGCCGTTATATTCTGTCCGAGTGTAGTAAACTGCTTTTCCTGAATCTCGCTGACTTTACCTTTCGGGTAAAGCACATATACATGAATCCCTTCTACCCCCAGAAAACCATTTGCTACGGCACTGCCTGTATCTCCGGAAGTAGCAACCAGTACATTCACCTGTTTCTTGCCTTCCTTACGGATGAAATATCCCAGCAAGCGTGCCATGAAACGTCCGCCTACATCCTTAAAAGCCAATGTAGGACCATGAAACAGTTCCAGCGAGTAAATATTGTCCTTCACCTTCACTACCGGAGCATCAAAACTAAGTGTATCGTATACAATGTGTTTCAACGTTTCGGCAGGAACATCTTCACCGAAAAAAGCATCAGCTACACGATAAGCTATTTCCTGAAACGAAAGATTTTCTATCTCATCATAAAAAGACTGAGGCAAAGCCTTGATGGCACGAGGCATATACAAACCTTTATCGCCTGCCAGTCCACGTACTACAGCTTCCTCAAGTGTTGCGTCGGAAGCCTTCTTATTTGTACTGTAATATTTCATAACTCTCTAGTGTAAATTCATAAACTCATTCATAAACTCATCTTTTTCCATCGTACCGTATCCTCCTTCCCGGCAGGCTATTTCATCGTAACTCTGCACGCTATCGGGAGTAATACCTGGATAATAAATCAGGAAAGGTATCGGTTCGGCTGTATGTGTACGCAGTTCGCACGGAGTAGGATGATCGGGCAACACAGCTATCGCTACCGGCTCATCCCAGTTTTTTACTTCTTCGTAAATAGGTCCGACTGCACGGCTGTCCAGATATTCAATGGTTTTCAGCTTCAAGTCTATATCTCCTTCATGTCCGGCCTCATCACTAGCCTCGATATGCAGGTAAACAAAGTCATCAGTTTTTAACGCTTCGATAGCTGCCTGAGCCTTGCCTTCGTAATTCGTATTGTAAAGTCCGGTAGCTCCCTCTACATCTATACAACGCAGCCCCGCATAACGTCCGATACCACGAATCAAATCGACAGCCGTAATGACCGATCCTCTATGAATGGAAGGGTATTTCTGTGATAAAGGTTCCATCTTCGGACGATACCCCGGACTCCATGGCCAAATGCTGTTGGCTGCATCTTTTCCCTCTGCCATACGCTTCTGATTGACCGGATGAGTGGCAAGCAATTCCTGCGATTTCAAAATCAAGGCATTCAGCAAGTCGGCAGTTTCTTGTGCTTCCGGACATAAGGCTTTTACCAGATTCGGACGAAAAGGCTTCAGCGGGACATCGTGTGGCGGCACACAAGCCAGACGTTTGTCGCCTCCTTTGATGACAAGCAAATGACGATATTGTACCCCCGTATAAAAACGAATACGGTCTGTTCCTAATTTCTCATCAAGATACTTAATCAGCTGGTCGGCTTCTTCGGTCGTGATATGTCCTGCCGAATGATTTTTCAGGATATCTCCTTCTACACAGATCAGGTTGCAGCGCATGGCCATATCGCCCGGTTCCAGATCTACACCGATACTGGCAGCCTCAAGTACGCCTCTTCCTTCGTAAACTAACGGCAGGTCGTAACCCATAACCGACATGTTCGCAACCTCACTTCCGGGATGAAAACCGTCGGCAACTGTTTTCAGCATCCCCGTACGTCCCATTTGGGCTAGTTTGTCCATGTACGGAGTATTTGCATATTGTAACAATGTTTTGTTTCCCAGCGATGGTACGGCCCAGTCCGCCATACCGTCGCCTAAAATAATAATGTGCTTCATAAGCCTAAATGTTTGCGATACTCATTATATCGGCAAAGACTCCGGCTGCGGTAACACCTGCTCCGGCTCCATAACCCTGAATGAGCATCGGGTACTCGTTATATCGTTCAGTTGTAAGCAAAATAATATTATTACTACCTTCCAGTGTATAAAACGGATGATTCCGGCCTACTTCCTGCAAAGCCACGACTCCATGTCCATTTTCCAGACTAGCTACAAAACGCCAGTGTTTTCCTTCTTTTTCCAATACTTTACGACGTGCTTCAAATTCATCGTCAAGAGCTGGAATCTTTTTCCAGAAGTCATCCAGTGAACCTTCGAACAATTCGTTAGGAATAAACAAGTGCTTCTCTACATCTTCCTGATTCAACCGATATCCTGCTTCGCGTGCCAGAATAACAAGTTTGCGAATAACATCCTTCCCGCTCAGGTCGATACGCGGATCAGGTTCTGAATATCCTTCTTCTTTTGCTTTATGAATAGTTTCACTAAGAGGTACATCGGCACTGATAGTATTGAATATGTAGTTCAGTGTACCGCTAAGTACAGCTTCAATCTTTACAATTTTATCTCCACTGTTTATCAAATCGTTTATCGTATTTATCACAGGAAGACCTGCTCCCACATTTGTTTCAAACAAGAATTTCACTCCACGCTGGCGAGCAATCTGCTTCAGTTCCGCATAATTCTCGTATTCCGACGATGCGGCAATCTTATTGGCTGCTACAACCGAAATATTGTGACTTAAAAATTCCTTATAAAGTCCGGCTATTTCTGGGCTTGCAGTACAGTCCACAAATACAGAATTGAAAATATTCATGCCAACAATCTCATCCTGAAGTACCTGAGGAGATGAAGGTATTCCTTTTTCATCCAATTCCTGACGATAGTTAGACAGGTCGATTCCTCTGCGGGTAAATAAAGCTTTATGTCCATTGGCTATACCTACCACATTCAGCATCAGCCCACGTTCACGTTTCAGTCGTTCCTGCTGACTGCTGATCTGTTCGATAAGACTATGCCCTACCGTTCCGATACCACAAATGAAAAGGTTCAGTACCTGGTATTCGGACAAGAAGAAAGAATCGTGAATAACATTCAATGTCTTACGCAACGAAGCTCCGTCTACTACAAACGAAATATTTGTTTCGGAAGCTCCCTGTGCACAAGCTATCACGTTGATACCGTTACGTCCCAGTGTACCAAACAACTTTCCGGCAATACCCGGTGTATGCTTCATGTTCTCTCCGACAATCGCCACAGTAGCCAGTCCGCTTTCTGCTTTCATCGGGCTGATTTCGCCCATTTCTATTTCCTTGGCAAACTCTTCATTCAATACTTCGCAAGCCAGATCAGCATCCACGGTCCGTACACCTATAGACGTTGAATTCTCCGAAGAAGCCTGTGAAACGAGGAACACACTGATACCATTTTCAGCCAATGTCTTGAATATTCGGTAGTTCACTCCAATCACACCGACCATTCCCAGTCCGGTCATGGTTATCAGACACGTGTCATTAATAGAAGAAATACCCTTAATGGCTTTCGATGAGTGATCAGCCTCCTGTTTTACGATAGTTCCCGGAGCATCAGGATTGAATGTATTCTTTATTAAAATAGGTATATTCTTATGACAAACCGGATAAATAGTAGGAGGATAAACTACCTTCGCACCAAAGTTACACAACTCCATTGCCTCTACGTAACTCAATTCCGTAATAGGATATGCAGTACTGATAACTCTCGGATCGGCTGTCATGAAACCATCTACATCTGTCCAAATCTCCAGCACATCGGCATCCAGTGCAGCTGCCAAAATAGAAGCTGTATAATCGGAACCGCCTCGTCCAAGATTGGTCACTTCTCCTGTAGTCTTATCAGTAGAAATAAATCCAGGAACAAGTGATATGGAAGGAATTTCATGGAACGTTTCACGAACCAGACGATTGGTAAGTTCCGAATCAAGTATATGTTTGTTGTGTTTCTTTTCTGTTTTAATAAACAGACGGGAATCAAACCACTGGGCTCCTTCTATCAGTGTTGCTACGATAATAGAAGAAAGACGTTCGCCATAGCTTACAATTGTAGCCGAAGTCTTTGGCGACAAATCACGTATAAGATATATTCCCTGAAAAATATCTTTCAGTTCACTCAGCAGTTCATTCACACAGTCAAGCAGCAATTCACGTTTCTGTCCTGCCGGAATGACGGTATAAACCATTTCTATATGACGGTTTACAATCTCCTTCATCTCCTTTTCATAACCGGAATCACCGTTGGCAGCCATAGTCGAAGTCTTAATCAACTTATCAGTTATACCACCCAATGCTGAAACGACTACTATCACTTTATCATCAACCGCTTCAACAATTTTCTTTACATTCAACATGCTGCTGACAGAACCCACTGATGTTCCACCGAATTTTAATACCTTCATGTACTTATATTTTTATAACAAGGACTGTTCTTTCATACAAGAAAGCCCACTTGTCAGATAAAACAAAATAAATAATTGATTAAAATAAAACGAAATGCCTGAGTCCACAGGCGTGTAACACGTAGAAACACCTAAATACAATCTCTCACCCCCGAGGGGTCATCCCGGTTACAGATGTGAATGTTGCAGTGCGCCCCATTCCGACCATCATTGTGATATGAAGAGAGTATTTGTTCATGTATTATTGTTTTGTTGTTGGCAAATATAGTAACATTTTTCTTCAATCAAACATTTTTCAACTATTTTTTCGCATAAAAAGTAGAAAAATTGGGACAAAACGTTTATTTCATCACTAAACCCATCCTCTTTTCATAGAAGGCACATTTATTTATTCACAATAAAAATCCCGCTCTTTTATCATACTAAATACAGACATTCACTCATAGCCATTAGCATAATTATCAGTAAACTATTGCAGAAAAATAAAAAATCATGTATTTTTGTTCACATTAATTTAGCATAAGTCTAACCCGATAAACTTTAGAATTTTAATATGGCAGACTCAAAGACAATTCTCAGCGGAGCTGAAGAGAAAATGGATATGGCAATTATGTATCTGGAAGATGCACTGGCACACATCCGTGCAGGAAAAGCAGACGTACGCTTGCTGGACGGCATCCGCGTAGATTCTTACGGAAGCATGGTCCCCATCAATAATGTAGCAGCAGTGACTACCCCTGATGCACGCAGTATCGCTATAAAACCTTGGGACAAGAGTATGTTCCGTGTTATTGAAAAAGCAATTATCGACTCTGAATTGGGTATCATGCCCGAAAACAATGGAGAAATTATCCGTATAGGTATTCCTCCTTTGACAGAAGAGCGTCGTAAACAACTGGCAAAACAGTGTAAAGGTGAAGGCGAAACAGCTAAAGTCAGCGTTCGTAACGCACGACGTGATGCTATCGATGCTTTGAAAAAAGCCGTAAAAGACGGTATGCCTGAAGACGAACAAAAGAACTCTGAAGCAAAATTGCAGAAATCTCATGACAAGTATATCAAACAGATCGACGATATGCTTGCTGCTAAAGACAAAGAAATCATGACTGTTTAATTAATTTTATAAAGGATGAAGAACGAAGCTTCAACGACGCTCTGAAAACAGAATGCGTCAGCTTTTCTTCATCCTTTATCTTTCATCCTATAAAAATTTGGAAAAAGGCTTAGTCATTAAAAACACAGGAAGTTGGTATCTCGTCAAAACAGACGACAACCGGCAAATAGAATGTAAAATCAAAGGAAACTTCCGCCTGAAAGGAATCCGTAGTACCAATCCCATTGCCGTAGGCGACCGGGTACAAATCTCAATCAACGCTGAAGGTACAGCTTTCATTACAGAAATAGAAGACCGGAAAAATTATATTATCCGTCGTGCATCAAATCTGTCCAAACAATCGCATATTATTGCAGCAAATCTGAACCAGTGCATGCTGATAGTTACTGTCAACTATCCGGAAACATCAACTACGTTCATCGACCGTTTTCTGGCATCAGCAGAAGCTTATCGTGTACCTGTCTGTCTTGTATTCAACAAAATCGACCGGTATTCGGATGAGGAACTTCATTATCTGGAAGCATTGACCAATCTTTACACACATATCGGTTATCCTTGCTTCAAGATTTCTGCATTAAATCAGACAGATATCGAAGAAATAAAAAAAGAGCTGAAAGGAAAAGTCACCTTATTTTCCGGACATTCCGGAGTTGGAAAATCGACATTAATTAACGCCATCCTTCCAGATCAAAAAATAAAAACAGGAGAAATATCGACAGTACATAATAAAGGTATGCACACTACGACTTTCTCTGAAATGTTTCCTATAGGTGAAGAAGGTTATATCATTGACACTCCGGGAATTAAAGGGTTTGGTACTTTTGACATGGAGGACGAAGAAGTAGGACATTACTTCAAAGAAATCTTTGAGTTCTCAGCTAAATGCAAATACGGTAATTGTACCCATCGACATGAACCGGGATGCGCCGTACGTGAAGCCGTGGAAAACCATTATATCAGTGAATCACGTTATGCTTCTTACTTAAATATACTGGAGGACAAAGAAGAAGGGAAATACCGCTCAGCTTATTAATCTTTTAAATCTAACAGACATGAAAAAACTCACTTTTTGTATACTACTTGCAACCATGTCGTGGTTTGCAACTACAAATGCATATGCAAAGAAAAACTCAGGACCTACTCCAGAGGAAAAAGGACTTGCTCAAATCAATCAGGCAAATGCAGAAGCTTTTGTCCGTTTCCTGGCAGCAGATGAGCTGAAAGGCCGGGAAGCCGGAACAGAAGAGGGAAGAATAGCCGGAAACTACATTGCTTCGCTATTACAGCAATGGGGTGTTTCTCCGGTATTCGACAGCTATTTCCAACCGTTTGAAGCATACCGTGTAGAACGACAGAAAAAAGGCAAGTTGCAAGTTCATCCCGATTCAATCCAACTAATCAAACAGGGAGTACATCAAAAATATCACATGCGCAATGTACTTGCAAAAATAGATGGAAAGAACAAGGACGAGATCGTCATAATAGGTGCACATTATGATCATATCGGTTACGATCCCATGCTGGATGGTGATCAGATTTATAATGGCGCCGATGACAATGCATCGGGAGTTTCAGCCGTTCTACAGATTGTGCGTTCCTTCCTGGCTACAGGCAAGCAACCAGAACGTACTGTTATTTTTGCCTTCTGGGACGGAGAGGAAAAAGGATTGTTAGGTTCAAAATATTTTGCACAGACCTTTCCGCAAATCAAGCAAGTGAAGGGATACTTAAATTTCGACATGATAGGAAGAAATAATGATGAGTCACGTCCCTGGCATGTAGTATACTTCTTTACCAAAGGAACACCTGCCTTCGGTGAATGGCTGAAAGAAGATATCGAGCATTACAATCTGAATCTACAGCCCGACTATCGTGCATGGGACAATCCTGTAGGAGGTAGTGACAACGAAACCTTTGCCAAACTGGGTATTCCAATTATGTGGTATCACACAGACTGGCATCCGGATTATCATCTTCCGGGTGATGAAGCTGATAAAATAAACTGGGACAAGCTGGTAGAAATAACCAAAACATCTTTCCTTGGGCTATGGAAAATGGCAAATATATCTTTCTAAATATCTAAAGGATTTATAAAATATATTTTATAAAAACAGCTGTAATTCCTTTCATTCTTTAAAGTCTTACGTTTACAGGCAAAAGAATGAAAGGAATTTTTATTTGCAAATTTTTGTAAAAAAGGTATTCTCTATTTAAACAATTCCTTAAGTTTGTTATCAAAGTTAATAATCATTATTTCCAAATCTTAATTTATACCATAAAAACACATGGACAAACGAGTAAAATGGGGAATTATCATTCTGGTAGGAGCCGGATTAATCGGCTTAGGAATCCATAATTTCACTCCCAAAGAAAATGAAGAACTAAATGAAGCTAGCCCAACAATAAAAACAAATAAAAAGAAAAGTCTGAATGTAAATGCACAGATCATTAAACCACATTTACTGACCGACCAGTTATTTGTCAGTGGTAAGCTTATGCCCGACGAAGAGGTAGATTTGTCTTTCGAGACTTCAGGAAAAATCATCGACATTAATTTCACGGAAGGTAGTTTTGTTACCAAAGGTCAGTTGCTGGCAAAAGTAAATGACAGTCAGTTACAAGCACAATTAGACCGTCTAAAGGCACAAATGCCACTTGCCGAAGACCGAGTATTCCGACAGAATGCACTATTACAACGAGATGCAGTAAGTAAGGAAGCATACGAACAGGTTAAGACAGAACTCGCTACGCTTCATGCTGATATAGAAAACATCAAAGCCAATATTGACATGACCGAGCTACGTGCTCCTTTCGATGGTGTAATCGGTCTGCGCCAAGTCAGTGTAGGAGCATATGCCTCTCCTACTACAGTTATAGCCAAACTCACCAAAATTACCCCACTAAAAGTAGAATTTGCCGTACCGGAACGTTATGCACGACAAATCAAAAAAGGAACCAGATTATCTTTCAAAATAGAAGGAAGACTGGATGCTTTCGATGCTCAAGTATATGCAACGGAATCGAGTATTGATCCGGAAACCCATACCTTGACAGTGCGCGCCTTATACCCAAACACCAATGGTGAACTGCTTCCCGGACGGTATGCCGACATCACATTGAAACAAAACGAAATTAAAGATGCCATAGCTATTCCATCGGAAGCCATCGTTCCGGAAATGGGAAAGAATAAAGTGTTCGTTTATCGTTCGGGTGTTGCCCAACCGGTAGATGTCGAGATTGGAATCCGCACAGAAGCAGAAGTGCAAATAGTACGAGGGTTAGTCGCAGGAGATACAATCCTTACCTCCGGAACCTTACAGCTGCGTACCGGCATGCCTGTTGTTCTTGACAATATCAACTAATACCTGTCCGCCGTATGAATATATCCGAACTTAGCATCCGCCGACCGGTATTGGCTACCGTACTCACCATTATCATCTTGCTTTTTGGATTAATTGGTTATACAACGCTGGGAGTACGCGAATATCCCTCGGTAGACAATCCGATCATCTCCGTTACGTGTAGTTATTCAGGAGCCAATGCCGACATTATAGAAAGCCAGATCACCGAACCGCTTGAACAAAATATCAACGGTATTCCCGGTATACGTTCTCTTTCAAGTGTAAGCCAGCAAGGACAATGCCGTATTACTGTTGAATTTGAATTGTCTGTCGACCTGGAAACTGCCGCCAACGATGTACGCGACAAAGTTTCACGTGCACAGCGTTATCTCCCGCGCGACTGCGACCCTCCTACTGTTTCCAAAGCTGACGCCGATGCCAGCCCTATTCTGATGGTAGCCATCCAAAGCAATACACGTTCACTGCTAGAGTTGAGCGAAATAGCCGATCTCACCGTCAAGGAACAGTTACAGACAATATCCGATGTAAGTAGTGTTTCCATTTGGGGAGAAAAACGCTATTCAATGCGTCTGTGGCTGGACCCGACCAAAATGGCCGGCTACGGAATTACTCCTGTAGACATCAAAAATGCCATAGATAATGAAAATGTGGAACTTCCCTCCGGCAGTATAGAAGGTAACACAATGGAACTTACCTTACGTACTATGGGACAGATGCACACGGCTACCGAATTTAACAACGTAGTAATAAAGGAAGTAAACGGACAGGTTATACGCTTAAGCGATATCGGCTATGCCGAATTGGGAGCTGCCGATATTAAAAGTTATATGAAAATGAATGGAGTTCCTATGGTAGGAGTAGTAGTCATACCTCAACCGGGAGCAAACCATATCGAAATAGCGGATGCTGTTTACGAACGTATGGAGCAAATGAAAAAAGATTTGCCCGAAGACGTTAGTTTTTCTTATGGATTTGACAACACGAAATTTATCCGTGCCTCTATTGCCGAAGTAGAAAGCACCGTATACGAAGCTTTCATTCTGGTAATCATTATCATCTTCCTTTTCCTGCGCGACTGGCGTGTTACTCTTATACCTTGTATTGTAATTCCAGTTTCGCTAATCGGAGCCTTTTTCGTAATGTACGTAGCAGGTTTCTCTATCAACGTGCTTACGATGCTCGCCGTTGTCTTGTCGGTTGGATTGGTAGTAGATGATGCCATTGTGATGACTGAAAATATTTACATCCGCATAGAGAGAGGTATGAAGCCTTTCGATGCCGGTATAGAAGGGGCCAAAGAAATATTTTTCGCTGTTATTTCTACTACCATAACATTGGTTGCTGTGTTCTTGCCTATCGTATTTATGGAAGGAACCAGTGGCAGACTTTTCCGGGAGTTCAGCTTCGTTGTAGCTGGTTCGGTATTAATCTCTTCTTTTGCAGCATTGACATTTACCCCAATGCTTGCGACCAAAATGCTTGTCCATCGAGAAAAGCAAAGTTGGTTTTACCGAAAGACTGAACCGTTTTTTGAAGGAATGAACCGCATCTACAGCCGCTCCCTCAATGCATTCTTAAAGAAACGTTTTATTGCTATTCCTGTTTCTATTATCACCTTAATTCTAATCGGTGTATTATGGAATGTAATACCAGCAGAAATGGCGCCTTTAGAGGACCGTTCGAAAATAACCATTAGTACAAAGGCTGCCGAAGGAGCCAGTTATGAATACATACGCGATTACACTGAAGACATCAATGCTTTGGTAGATTCTATCATTCCCGATGCAGAAGCCGTTACAGCACGTGTGTCAAGTGGTAGTGGAAATGTCCAGATTACATTGAAAGACATCAAAGACCGTGACTACTCCCAGATGGAGGTGGCCGAAAAAATATCGAAAGCAATCAAGAGCAAAACGAAGGCAAGGGCATTCGTCCAGCAGCAATCTTCTTTCGGAGGAAGAAAAAGCAGTATGCCTGTACAATATGTATTGCAGGCGACCAGCATAGAAAAACTGGAAAAAATCCTGCCCGAATTTTTAAATAAAGTGTACGATAATCCTACCTTCCAGATGGCCGACGTTGATTTAAAGTTCAGCAGCCCCGAAGTACGGGTAAACATCAACCGAGATAAAGCAGGAACAATGGGGGTAAACGTGCGTGATGTTGCCGAAACACTTCAATACGGACTGAGCGGACAGCGTATGGGATATTTCTATATGAATGGTAAGCAGTATGAAATATTAGGACAGATAAACCGCCAGCAACGTAATCAGCCAGCAAACATCAAATCTATTTACATCCGTAACGATGCAGGAGAAATGATTCAATTGGACAATCTGGTAGAATTCGTGGAATCCATTGCGCCTCCTAAGCTTTACCACTACAACCGATTCATATCGGCAACAATATCAGCCGGACTGGCAGAAGGAAAAACCATCGGACAGGGATTGGAAGAAATGGATAAAATAGCATCTGAAACACTGGACGAAACATTCCGTACAGCCTTATCGGGCGACTCGAAAGATTATCGTGAAAGCTCATCCAGCCTGATGTTCGCTTTTATTCTTGCACTCGTGCTGATATATCTGATTCTGGCAGCACAGTTCGAAAGTTTTAAAGATCCATTCATCATCATGCTGACAGTACCACTTGCCATTGCTGGAGCTTTGATATTCATGTATTTCGGTGATATAACGATGAATATATTCAGTCAGATAGGCATTATTATGTTGATTGGACTGGTAGCCAAAAACGGTATTCTGATTGTGGAATTCGCCAATCAGAAACAAGAAGCTGGAGAAGATAAAATGCTGGCTATACGCGACGCGGCCTTACAGCGCCTACGCCCGATCTTGATGACCAGTGCATCAACAATTCTAGGCTTGATACCATTGGCATTCGCTACAGGAGAAGGCGCTAACCAACGTATTGCAATGGGAACAGCCGTCGTAGGAGGTATGTTAATATCTACTTTCCTTACGATGTATATCGTACCAGCTATCTACACTTACATTTCTACTAACCGAATAAAAAAAGAGAAAAAAGCATGAAACATTTTGCATATATATCACTGATAATCTGGTTTGTCACTACCCTTCCGGCCCACGCACAATATGAATACACATTAAAGCAATGTCTGGAGGAAGGACTGTTGAACAATTACTCTCTCCGCATCTCTCGCAATGAAGAACAGATAAGCAAGAATAATGCAACGCTTGCCAACGCCGGTTATCTGCCTACAATAGACTTGACGGCAGGGTATACCGGAAACATTGACAATACCAACTCTACACAACGAAATGACGGAAGTGTTGTCAAAGAACGAAACGTATTCGACCAGACTCTTGATGCCGGTGTGGATCTGAACTGGACCATCTTCGACGGATTCAACATCAGTACAACATACAAGGAACTCAAGGAGCTGGAACGCCAGGGAGCAACCAATACCCGTATAGCAATAGAAGACTTTATCGCCAGTCTGACAGCAGAATATTACAATTATATTCAGCAGGAAATACGCCTGAAAAATTTCCGTTATGCTGTTTCGTTATCAAAAGAACGTTTACGTATCGTAGAAGAGCGCTATCACATCGGAAACTTCTCTCGTCTGGATTATCAACAGGCAAAAGTCGATTTTAATGCCGATAGTGCACAGTATATGAAACAGCAAGAGCTGGTACATACCTCGCGTATCAACCTGAATGAAATGATGGCAAATAAAGATGTGGACCGTCCGATAAAAGTAAAGGATTCTATTATCGAGCTGAAGCATTCGCTCGATTTCAATGAATTGTGGAATGCTACGCTAAACACCAATGCCAATTTATTGAAAGCTGACCAAAATTCAACTTTAGCTGAACTGGACTATAAGAAAGTGTTGTCACGCAATTATCCTTATCTAAGGCTGAATGCCGGATATGGCTATACCCTGAACAAATATGATATCAACTCCATCCAACGACGGAACAACTGGGGATTTAATGGAGGTATTACCATCGGATTCAACATTTTCGATGGCAATCGTCGACGTGAAAAACGCAATGCAAGCCTTGCTATACGAAATGCCCAACTTGAACGCGAACAACTGGAACAAGGTTTACGTGCCGATCTCAGCAATTTGTGGCAGGCATACCGTAACAATATTCGCTTACTCAATCTGGAACGTCAGAACTTGATTGCAGCAAAAGAAAATCACGAAATAGCCAAAGAACGATATCTGTTAGGAGATTTGTCTGGTATTGAAATGCGTGAAGCACAAAAGAGCCTGTTAGATGCAGAAGAACGAATACTTTCTGCCGAATACGATACAAAGATGTGTGAAATATCTCTGTTGCAAATTAGCGGAAAAGTTTCTTTATACCTGAAATAAAAACATTCGCAGACTCATAAACAATGCAAGTATTCTTTACATAAACAATCTTTCAATCAGCACAAATAATAACAAAAACGTCCTGATAGTTTTGGTTAAAGTACATATAATTTACCCAAAACATCAGGACGTTTTTCTGTATATATCAACAAGATACATATAAAAAAGAGTCACACATCCAGAATAAATACTATCTTTGCAACCTATAACATTCAAGCAAATACTTCAAAATGGGATTATTTATAAGAAAAAGTATTGAAACCCTACAAGCAGAAGCACAGCAGTCGGGTAGTAAAACGTTGAAACGTGTACTCGGACCAGTCAGCTTGGTAGCTTTGGGAGTAGGTGTCATTATTGGAGCCGGACTATTTTCCATTACCGGAACCGTAGCTTCCGAGTATACAGGCCCGGCCATTACTTTATCCTTTATCGTTGCAGCCATAGGTTGCTGTTTCGCCGGATTGTGTTATGCAGAATTTGCATCCATGATTCCAGTAGCAGGAAGTGCTTACACCTACTCGTATGCAACAATGGGAGAACTGATAGCCTGGATTATAGGCTGGGACCTCGTATTGGAGTATACCGTAGCAGCAACGACCGTCAGCATCAGCTGGAGCCGTTATCTCGTTGTCTTTCTGCAAGGTATAGGCATTGAGTTGCCACATGCCCTCAGTGCATGTCCGTGGGATGGAGGTATAGTCAATATTCCTGCCATGCTGATAGTAGTACTCATGAGCCTGATTCTGATGCGTGGCATAGCAGGCAGTTCTTTATTCAATGGATTTATTGTTTTCCTGAAAATAGGTGTTATTCTGGTATTTGTTATTCTCGGCTGGAAATTCATTCAAGCAGAAAATTATGTGCCTTATATTCCAGAAAATACTGGCAAACTTGGAGAGTTCGGCATTTCCGGCATATTACGCGGAGCCGCCATCGTATTCTTCGCTTTTCTAGGCTTCGATGCAGTAAGCACTGCTGCTCAGGAAACCCGAAATCCACAGCGAAACATGCCTATCGGAATCCTTGTTTCTCTGCTGGTATGTACCATCCTGTACATTCTGTTTGCACATGTCATGACAGGAGTAGCACACTATACAGAATTCAAAGGACAAGAAGGTATCGCTCCCGTGGCAGTAGCTATCGAACATATGGGAAGTACAAATGCAGCAGGTGTATTCGTGCAAGCCTATCCATGGCTGAATAAAGCCATCATTCTTGCCATTCTCTTCGGATACTGCTCGGTCATCATGGTAACATTACTCGGACAAAGCCGCGTATTTTTAAGTATGAGCCATGACGGACTGTTACCTCCATTTTTCTCACGCATCAACGAGCGTTTCCGCACTCCTGTACATAGCAATTTCCTCTTTATGATTGTAGTCAGCCTGCTGGCCGGATTTGTACCAGCCCAAGTGGCAGGAGAAATGACAAGTATAGGAACGCTGCTTGCATTCACACTAGTATGTGCAGCTGTATTAATCGTACGAAAAACCATGCCCAATGTGCACCGTACCTTCAAGACACCGTTCGTCCCCTTCGTTCCTATTATGGGTATCCTTACCTGCCTGTGTATGATGTGTTTTCTTCCGGCCGACACATGGATAAGACTTGTTCTCTGGATGTTGATAGGTCTGGATGTATATGCTTCGTATGGTAGAAAATACAGCAAGCTGGAACCGGGACAAGCACATCGTAAAGGAGATATCGTATTAAATATCTTAGGACTTGCTCTGTCTGTACTATGTATCATTACCGGATTATGGCATCAGCAAACCGTAGGATGGGATGCAGACAAAACATTATTGACTATTTCGTTCATTTTTGCATTTACTCATTGCGCGTATTATATGCTACGAGTATGGAAGCAGTCGAAAGAGATAAAACCACTCGAATAAAAGCGGTTTCTGCTTAAAAGAAGTTATAAACAATGACGAAGGCCAAAAAAAGCGAAGATTAAACTACTAACAATAGGATAAAATGTTGTTATTTTACAACGATTTAGATAATATGGACAAGAATTTATTACTTACAGCCATCCGCGCATCACTGGAAGCTGGATCAGAAATAATGAGTGTATACACCGATCCTAACGCGGATTTTGAGATAGAGAAAAAAGCAGATAACTCACCACTGACTATCGCCGACCGCAAGTCGCATATGGTCATTGCAGCACGATTAGCTTCAACTCCTTATCCTGTTCTCAGCGAAGAAGGAAAAAAAATTCCGGTTGAAGAACGGCAAAGCTGGAATGAACTTTGGATTGTTGATCCGTTGGACGGAACTAAAGAGTTTATTAAACGTAACGGAGAATTTACCGTCAACATTGCTTATGTAAAAAATGGAAAGCCGGAAGCAGGAGTTATCTATATTCCTGTAAAAGAGGAATTATACTTTGCCGACAGCCAGTACGGAGCTTACAAAATAGAGCATATCACTCAATTGGATTCAGAGGAAACAGTCGACAGCCTTATCAGCAAGGCACATCGTCTGCCCTATCAGGAAGAAGCGCAGCGAAGCAGTTTCATAATAGTTGCATCCCGCTCTCACCTTACGCCGGAAACAGAGGCTTATATCGAAGAGATGAAGCAAAAACATCAAGAAGTGGAAACCGTATCGAAAGGTAGTTCACTGAAGCTCTGTCTGATAGCTGAAGGAAAAGCAGACGTATATCCCCGTTTTGCTCCTACTATGGAATGGGATACCGCTGCCGGTCACGCCATAATTCGTGCCATGGGAAAAGAAGTCTATCAGGCCGGCACCCAACATCCTTTGGAATACAATAAAGAAGACTTGTTAAATCCATGGTTCATCGCCGAATAACCTATTTATGACATTAGAAGTTATTATTGTACTTGTCGCGCTTGTTGCCATGCTGACAGCGCTGATAATGGATAAGATGCGTCCGGGAATGATTCTATTCTCGGTCGTTGTCATATTCCTTTGTACCGGAATCCTCAGTCCTAAAGAAATGCTGGAAGGGTTCAGCAACAAAGGTATGATCACCGTTGCCATGCTGTTCCTGGTAAGCGAAGGTATCCGCCAAAGCGGTGCACTGACACAAGTTATAAAAAAGCTACTGCCTCAATCACAGACTACTGTTTTTAAGGCACAGGCACGCATGCTGCCCACGATTGCTTTTATTTCAGCTTTTCTGAATAATACTCCAGTTGTAGTTATCTTTGCTCCTATTATCAAGAGATGGGCAAATTATGTAAAACTACCCGCAACCTATTTTCTGATACCTCTGTCGTATGTAACTATCCTGGGAGGTATCTGTACACTGATAGGTACTTCAACCAACCTGGTAGTACACAGTATGATACAAGAAGCCGGAATGAAAGGATTCAGTATGTTCGAGCTAGGGAAAGTCGGTATTTTCATAGCCATTGCAGGCATTATTTACCTGTTCCTTTTCTCTAGTAAACTTCTGCCGGCCGACCGTCCTGAAACTCTGTCAGATGAAGAAGAAGAAAACAATCCCTCCCTTCATCCTGTAGAAGCCGTCATCGGTGCACGTTTCCCCGGTATTAACAAGCGGGTTAACGATTTCGACTTTAAACGCCATTATGGTGCAGAAGTAAAAGAACTCCGCCGAGGAGGTAATACCTATAAGGACCTGAGCGAAATCCGTTTCCGTGAGGGTGACACACTGATATTACTTGCCGACGACAGTTTCGTAAAGACCTGGGGAGAATCTTCTGTATTTATCATGCTTGCCAATGGTAAAGATTATGAACCGGCAGGGAAAAAGAAACGCTGGTTTGCCTTGTTCCTATTGCTTTTTATGATTATAGGAGCAACTATTGGTGAATTACCTGCTATACAGAAACTCCTGCCAGAAGGCATTAAGCTGGATATGTTTTTCTTTGTATCCATCACAACGGTCATTATGGCATGGACCAAGATATTCCCACCTCGCAAATACACTAAATATATTTCATGGGATATCCTGATAACCATCGCATGTGCCTTTGCAATCAGCAAGGCAATGGAAAACTCAGGAGTAGCTGACTTACTTGCAGGTTACATTATCGATCTCAGCCGAAGCCATGGTCCATATATTCTGTTGGCCGTACTGTTCATTATTACCAATATCTTTACAGAACTGATAACCAACAATGCTGCGGCAGCTTTATCTTTCCCGTTGGCTCTTTCTCTGTCACAGCAGCTGGGAGTAAATCCGATGCCTTTCTTCGTTGTAATATGTATGGCAGCTTCAGCGAGCTTCTCTACTCCAATCGGTTACCAGACAAATCTTATCGTACAAGGTATTGGAAACTATAAGTTTACCGATTTTGTACGAATCGGATTACCTTTGAATATTATCACATTCTTAATTTCTGTATTCGTCATACCTCAAATATGGCCTTTTTAATTAACTAACAAACGATATGGAAGAAACTAAACATATTTACCCGATATTCGACCGCATGCTAAGCCGTTCTGATAAAGAAGAATTATTAAAACAACATAGCGTAATGATTTGGTTTACCGGACTGAGCGGCTCTGGAAAAAGTACTATCGCCATTGCTTTAGAGCGTGAACTTCAAAAGCGCGGATTACTTTGTCGTATCCTGGACGGTGATAATATCCGCAGCGGAATCAATAATAATCTGGGATTTTCTGCCGAAGACCGTATAGAAAACATCCGCCGTATTGCCGAAATAGGCAAACTGTTTGTCGATACAGGTATCATTACCATTGCTGCCTTCATCAGTCCGAACAATGACATTCGAGAAATGGCAGCAAATATTATAGGTAAGGAAGATTTTATGGAAATTTACGTAAGCACTCCTATCGAAGAATGCGAACGTCGCGACGTAAAAGGTTTGTATGCTAAGGCACGCAAGGGAGAAATCAAGAACTTTACAGGTATATCTGCACCGTTCGAAGCTCCGCAACACCCTGCTCTTTCACTGGATACTTCCAAACTTTCCGTAGAAGAATCAGTCAATAAACTGCTGGAATTAATCCTGCCGAGAGTAACCCGGTAAACATGTCAGGACTACGACTTTTGCACAAGAAACTACTGGTTTATGAAATAATATGAGTACTTTTGTGCGAGTCTGTTTTTCACTTATCCAAAAATTTGAACAAAAACATTCATAATTCAGATATGAAAGAAGAATATAAATTAAGCCACCTGAAAGAACTCGAAGCCGAGTCTATCCATATAATCCGTGAGGTGGCTGCCGAATTTGAAAATCCGGTTATGCTATACAGCATCGGAAAAGATTCATCTGTAATGGTACGACTTGCCGAAAAGGCTTTTGCTCCGGGAAAAGTCCCATTTCCATTGATGCACATCGATTCGAAATGGAAATTCAAAGAAATGATCCAATTCCGCGATGAGTACGCAAAAAAATATGGCTGGAACCTGATTGTAGAAAGCAACATGGAAGCTTTCCGCGCAGGTGTGGGCCCGTTTACTCACGGAAGTAAAGTACATACCGATCTGATGAAGACACAAGCTCTGCTACATGCACTCGACAAATATAAGTTTGACGCAGCTTTCGGAGGTGCCCGTCGCGATGAAGAAAAGTCACGTGCCAAAGAACGTATCTTCTCCTTCCGTAACGAATTTCACCAGTGGGATCCCAAAAACCAGCGTCCGGAACTTTGGGACATATACAATACCCGTATCCGCAAAGGAGAAAGTATTCGTGTATTCCCGTTGAGCAACTGGACCGAACTGGACATCTGGCAGTATATCCGTCTGGAAAATATTCCTATCGTTCCATTGTATTTTGCCAAAGAACGACCGGTTGTCAACATCGACGGACAGCTGATCATGCCAGACGACGACCGTTTGCCGGAAAAATACCGCGATAAAATAGAAATGAAAAAAATCCGCTTCCGTACGCTGGGATGCTGGCCTCTGACCGGTGCTATCGAAAGTGAAGCCGACACGATAGAAAAAATCGTAGAAGAAATGATGACTACTACCAAGAGTGAACGTACAACCCGCGTCATCGACTTCGACCAGGAAGCTAGTATGGAACAGAAAAAACGTGAAGGATACTTCTAACAAAACTGAAAATCATGGAAGAACTAGATAAAAACAAATCGGGAAACCCAATGGAAGGTGAAGCCAGAGGGACTATGTCTATCGAAGAATTTCTTAAAAAGGACGAGCAGAAAGACTTGCTCCGTTTTCTTACAGCCGGATCGGTAGATGATGGAAAGTCTACACTTATCGGACGCCTTCTCTTTGACAGTAAGAAACTGTATGAAGACCAGCTCGACGCATTGGAACGTGACAGTAAGAGAATGGGAAATGCCGGAGAACACATCGACTATGCTCTGCTGCTGGATGGACTGAAAGCTGAACGTGAACAAGGTATTACTATTGATGTGGCATACCGCTATTTCTCAACCAACAACCGTAAGTTTATCATAGCCGACACTCCGGGACACGAACAGTATACCCGTAACATGATTACCGGTGGTTCGACTGCTAATCTTGCCATCATTCTTGTTGACGCCCGCACAGGAGTCATTACACAAACTCGCCGCCATACATATCTGGTATCCCTGCTGGGAATCAAACACGTAGTTCTGGCAGTCAACAAAATGGACCTGGTAGATTTCTCCAAAGAAGTCTTCGACAAGATTGTTGCCGACTATAAGGCATTTATCGACCCGCTGGGAGTACCCGATGTAAATTGTATTCCGCTGTCAGCACTCGACGGTGATAACGTGGTTGAAAAATCCGACCGTACTCCGTGGTACAGCGGTCCGTCACTGCTGGAATTCCTCGAAACCGTACACATCGGCAACGACCACAACCTGACTGATTTCCGCTATCCGGTACAGTATGTACTTCGTCCAAACCTTGACTTCCGCGGATTCAGCGCCAAAGTTGCTTCGGGAGTTGTACGTAAGGGAGATGAAGTAATGGCATTGCCTTCAGGCAAGAAGTCACGAGTAAAGAGCATTGTTACTTACGACGGTGAACTGGATTATGCTTATCCTCCAATGTCGGTAACCCTGACACTGGAAGACGAGATAGACGTATCACGTGGCGAAATGCTGGTTCATCCGGATAATGTTCCTATGATAGGACGTAACTTCGAAGCCATGCTGGTATGGATGGATGAAGAAAAAATGGACATGGAGAAATCATTCTTCCTGAAGCAAACCACCAACACCAGCCGCACCCGTGTAGACAGCATTAAATACAAGGTGGATATCAATACAATGGAACATCTGAGCGTAGAAAACGGACGTCTGACTAAAGAAGACATCCCTATGCAGTTGAACCAGATTGCTCACGTTGTACTGACCTCATCCAAAGAACTGTTCTTCGACCCTTATACCCAAAATAAGGCAACCGGCTCTTTCATACTCATCGACCCGATTACCAACAATACCAGTGCCGTTGGTATGATTCTGAACCGTGTAGAAGACAAGGATATGCACAATACGATGGAATTGCCAGTTCTCGACCTGCCTAAACTGGGCATTGCTCCCGAACACTATGAAGCTATAGACAAAGCTGTAAAAGAATTGTCTAGACAAGGCATTGCCATCGAAGTAAAAAAATAAGTTTTTAAAGTATCAACTTAAATTTATAAAATGGGATTACTTGAATTCAGTAAACTGCCTATCAATACCCTTGTAGGTGCAGACTGGAAAACATTCAACCAGATAACAGCAGGTAGAACGATAGATCAGACATATAAAGGAAAATACCGCCTCACCAAGGCGGTATGCCGTCTGCTTTCTACCTTAAAGCCGCTGCAAGACAAGCGTTACGAAAAATTGCTTGCTAACCAACCGCTGGAACACGATCCGGTATTTATCCTGGGACACTGGAGAAGCGGAACAACTTTCATGCATAACGTCTTTTCATGCGACAAGCACTTCGGTTATAACACTACATACCAGACTGTATTTCCACACCTGATGATGTGGGGACAACCCTTCTTCAAAAAGAATATGAGCTGGCTGATGCCCGACAAACGTCCGACAGACAACATGGAACTGGCTGTCGATCTGCCTCAGGAAGAAGAATTTGCACTGGCAAATATGATGCCGTACACATACTACAACTTCTGGTTCTTGCCTAAGCACATGCAAGAATATGCCGACAAGTACCTGTTGTTTGACGACATCAGTGATGAAGAGCTGAAAGTATTCGAAGAGACATTTACCAAACTGATTAAAATCTCCTTATGGAATACCCACGGAACACAGTTCTTGAGCAAGAACCCTCCGCACACCGGACGAGTAAAAGAGCTGGTAAAAATGTTCCCGAATGCCAAGTTCATTTACCTGATGCGTAATCCATATACGGTATTCGAATCAACAAGAAGCTTCTTCACCAATACCATCCAGCCGTTGAAATTACAGGATATCAGCAACGAACAGTTACAAGAAAACATCCTCTCTGTTTATGCCAAACTGTATCATAAATACGAAGCTGACAAGAAATTCATTCCGGAAGGTAATCTGGTAGAAGTCAAATTCGAAGACTATGAAAAGAATGCTTTCGACCTGACACAGGAAATTTATCAGAAACTTTCTATTCCGGGATTCGACGAAGCTCGTCCTGCTATCGAAGCATACGTGAACAAAAAGAAAGGTTACAAGAAAAACCAATATCAGTACAAACCTGAAACGGTAGAACTGGTAGAAAAGAACTGGTCGTTTGCTCTCGACCAATGGGGATATAAACTCTAAATATAAAAGACACAGACTTTGTGCTTAGAAGTAAATTCCGGCCAAACACCCAATCAGAATTTACTTGTTCAGGCATCAGGTCTGTGTCTTTTTTATGCCTTCATTTCACGAGAAACATACATATTCATGCATTTTATCTAAAATTTTCACGCATTTTATCCACTTAAAATGCATATTTAAACAGATTTGTTGTATCTTTGCGCCCGCTAAACAATTAAGATATAATGAATTCAATAAAAAAATTCCCTTCACCACTGATTTCTTTTTTACCGATAATTATACTGATATGCATGTTAGTTGCTACCATCAGTACATTCGGGAGCGACGCACTAAACGGCGGTAGTCAGATTTCCTTGCTGGTAACCACCGCTGTCTGTATATTTATAGGAATGGCTTTCTACCGCATTCCATGGAAAGATTATGAACTTGCCATAACGAACAATATTTCGGGGGTTGCTACAGCCATTATCATTCTGCTCATCATCGGAGCATTGAGTGGAAGCTGGATGATAAGTGGTATTGTTCCCACACTTATCTATTATGGAATGCAAATTATTCATCCAGACTTTTTTCTGACATCTACCTGCATCATCTGCGTACTTATCTCTGTCATGACAGGAAGTTCGTGGACAACAATCGCCACCATCGGAATTGCATTGCTAGGTATAGGCAAGTCACAAGGTTTTCACGAAGGCTGGATAGCTGGAGCAATCATTTCAGGCTCTTACTTCGGTGATAAAATCTCCCCACTGTCTGAAACAACGATTCTAGCCTCATCCATTACGGAAACTCCTTTATTCCGTCATATCCGCTACATGCTCATCACGACCATCCCTTCACTGGTAATCACACTCATTCTGTTTACCATCATGGGATTCACCCATAATGCCCATACTATGGAGCATATGACAGAAGTAGCAATAAGTCTGGAAAACAAATTCAACATTACCCCCTGGTTACTTATCGTCCCCGTCGTAACCGGAATTCTGATAGCCCGAAAGGTTCCTTCTATCATAACTCTTACGATTTCTACATTTTTAGCCTGCATAGCAGCAATCATTTTCCAACCTAACCTGTTGAATGAAATTGCTGGAGAAGAAAACCTGTTTAAAGGAGTGATGATAACCTGTTACGGAAGTACCAATCTTGAAACCGGTAATGCAGCTCTGACAGAGCTCGTTGCCACACGGGGAATGGCAGGCATGACAAACACGATCTGGCTGATACTATGCTCCATGTGCTTCGGAGGGGCCATGACCGCAAGTGGTATGTTGGGAAGTATCACATCTGTTTTTGTACGTTTTATGAAAAACCGCTTCAGTCTGGTTTCATCAACAGTATGTTCTGGTTTATTCATGAACTTAGCCACTGCCGACCAGTACATAAGTATCATTCTGACAGGAAGCATGTTTGGTAATATATACAGAAAACAAGGATATGAAAGCAGACTGTTAAGCCGTACAACCGAAGACTCAGTAACGGTGACCTCCGTATTGATTCCCTGGAATTCATGTGGTATGACACAGGCTACCATCCTGAATGTTCCTACCCTAACCTATCTGCCTTATTGCTTCTTCAATATTCTCAGCCCGATTATGAGTATCATCGTTGCAGCTATCGGATACAAAATAATCAAACATCCAACACCTGAAAAACAATAGTTTATTAAAAAAAAGGGCTGTTTCAAAATAAAAAACTGAGATAGGATTACTTATAATCCATTAGTTACAACATAAAAAACTCCTGCTTTTAGTCTTGTAATTGAAATAAACAACGGCTAAAGCAGGAGATTTTTATTTCCAAGTTCTATCTTAAGGAAGCTTCCTTTTATATTTACACTTTTAAATCACTGATTTACAACGTCCAATAAAAGCTCTAAATTTTCGTACAAATTTTTCAAAAACATCAAGAAGAATTCTCCAAAATATGCTGATATTTTCCAGAAAACAAGATATTGTTTTTTGTCCTACATCTTTCTTCCCTTCACCCGATAGTACAATTATATGCGAAACGTCTTCATTCTCACATGCCATGAAGAAAGTGAAGGGTTAAAAAGAGGAAACAATCTACCATTTATGACTCAAACATACTTCTACGCGATAACATACAAGCTCCTATGACTCCAGCCTTATCAAGCAACTTCGACAACGCTATAACTGAATCCTTATTTACCAAATTCAATGAATACTTACGGACCGCACTCTTTATCGGTTGCAGAATATAATCTCCCGTCTGAGCTAAAACTCCACCAATAATAACAAGTTCGGGATTAAGCAAATTAATCAATCCAGCCAGATAACGTCCCAATTTCTGTCCGATTTCCTCAACCAGTTCGATACAAAGCAAATCTTCTTTGTTGGTTGCAGATATGATTTCATCTAATGTCAAAGAAGTATCACCATGTAAGATGCGTTTGGAAAGAATAGACTGTTTGCCATCTTGCACACATTGCACCAGCTTCCGATGCAAAGCAGCTCCAGAAACCTCCGTTTCCAGACATCCACGCTTACCACAATGACAAAGAATCTCATTATCGAACACATTAAAATGTCCAAACTCTCCCGAAAAGCCTGACTTTCCGGTAAAAATATCTCCATTTATTACCAATCCGGCTCCAAGTCCCCAACTCAAATTTATAAAGATGATATTTTTTTCTCCTTTCACCAACCCTTTGACCATTTCTCCATACGTCATGGCACGGGTATCATTATCAATTGTAACCTTATAGCCTATCTTTTCAGTCATAATCTCTGCCAGCGGACGTTCCTCGAAATTAAACAGACTGAAACTGTATCCTAACTCAGGATTGACCCGACCGGAAATATTGACTCCTATATTCAAAATCTTCTCTTTATCAATATTTGCATGATTTATGAAATCTGTGATGTATCCACACAGTTTATTCAATCCCTCCGGACTATTTTCTGTTTCGTAAGGGATACCCATCTTCAGGTCTACAAAATCTCCCACAAAATTCATAAGTCCAATGTTTAAACTGAACTTCTTAATGTCAACTCCTATAAAATATCCAGAATCGGAAGTCAATCCATACAAAGTAGGAGGACGCCCTTCGCTGGTTTCCTGCTTTCCGTAACTCATGATGTACCCTTCATCACACATCTCCATAATAAATTTTGTAACGGTAGGTACACTTAAATCAAGTTCTTTCGACAAATCTGGTATAGTAGATGAACGGTTATACATATAATAAGTAATAATCCGTTTCTTGGTCAGTGCATTCTTCGACCCCCTTTCGATTTCTTCCAATAACTTTCGAGTCATATTTCCTTCCTTATTAATTCCTCTTTCAAATATAATAATATTTTTTAGAAAGCATCTCTTTCAAATATAATAAATCAAATTACCCTATAAATAAATTCATATTCAAGGAATTCTGCCTTAAACAGACAAAATTGAATAAGCTTATAAAAAACATTAAACTGTATACCCATCGTTACATTAAGAAAAAATTAATTATATATTTGCGATAATTAATAATTAATTTTATTAACTATCTAATTTGTTATATTATGAAAAGAACCATAAAACTTTCCCTTTGCCTACTATCAGCCCTACTTACACTTTTGTCTTGTCAAGAAGAAAGCATACAAGCTGATTACCAAATCATCCCATTGCCTCAACAAATCCAATTAAAAAGTAATGAAGATCCATTCATTATCAATAAAAAAACAAACATACTATACCCAAAAGGAAATAAAAAATTGAAAGAGTACGCACAACTATTGGCACAATATATAGAAGAAAAAACTCATAAAGAAATAACAATAGACTCCGGCACTAAGGCAAATAACTCTATTATTCTACAAATTGTACCCCAAAGTACTAATTTGGAAGGATATCAGATAGACATAAACTCCCATCAAATTACCATTAGTGGCAACAGTGAGGCTGGTATTTTTTATGGCATACAAAGTTTATGGAAAGCATTGCCTATAGCACAAGAAAATAAAGTTATAGCACTTCCAGCTGTACACATTAACGATTTTCCCTACTTCCAATATAGAGGAGCACATCTTGACGTAAGTAGACATTTTTTCAGCGTTAACGAAATCAAGACATATATCGATATGATGGCCATGCACAACATGAACACCTTACACTGGCATCTTACAGACGACCAAGGATGGCGTATAGAGATAAAAAAACACCCTCGTTTAACACAAATCGGCTCAAAAAGAGAAGAAACATTAATAGGACATCTCAATGATTATCCTGAAAAATATGATGGAAAACCTTACCAAGGATTTTATACCCAAGAACAAATAAAAGACATCGTCAACTATGCATCTCATAAACAGATTACAATCATACCAGAAATAGATTTACCAGGACACATGCAAGCTGCATTAGCATCATATCCAGAATTAGGCTGTACAGGAGGTCCTTATAAAGTATGGACCAAGTGGGGAATTTCAGAAAATGTACTCTGTGCAGGAAACCCCAAGACACTCCAGTTTTTAGATGATGTCTTTAATGAAATTATCGAAATGTTTCCTTCCACATACATACATATAGGAGGCGACGAATGCCCTAAGACCCAGTGGAAGCATTGTCCTAAATGCCAGGCATTTATTCAAAAGCAAAACATAAAATCAGATTCAATATATACAAAAGAACAATATCTGCAAAGCTTTATAATGAAGCACGTATCAGAATACCTTAAGAAAAAAAATAGAAAAACAATTGGATGGGATGAAATTCTAGAAGGCAATGCTGATCCTCAAGCAACAGTTATGTCCTGGCGTGGAGAAGCCGGTGGAGTAAAAGCTGCTCAACAAGGACACGATGTCATTATGACCCCTAATACTGTTATGTATTTTGATTTCTATCAAGCATTAGATACAGACAAGGAACCTTTAGCTATAGGAGGATATATTCCTATTGAAAAAGTATACAATTACACTCCAATCCCCAACCAACTAACCCAAAATCAGCAAAAACATATCATAGGAGTACAATCCAATTTATGGACTGAATATATACCCGACTTTTCACATGTGCAATATATGACACTCCCCCGATGGGCAGCACTAGCAGAAATTCAATGGAATAACCCCAAACAGAAAAATTATAATGAATTTCTTAATAGACTAAGAAATATGCTAAAATTATATGATTTAGAAAAATACAATTACGCTAAACATGTACTAAACGTAGATGCTACCTATGTATCTAACCCTGAAACAGGATACACAGAAGTAACTTTATCTACATTAGGAAACGCACCCATACACTATACACTCGACGGCACTATTCCAACAAACCAATCACCTGTATATCAGAAAAAACTACAAATAAACAAAACAACAACTCTACAAGCTATTGCAATCCGCCCAGAAGGAAACAGTGAAATCTACAAAGAACAATTTCATTTCAACAAAGCAACCAACAAACCTATAATACTAAAATTCCCTGCCGACGAAAAATATAACGGACAAGGGTATGGAACATTGGTAGACGGAATCTCCGGAAATACAACTTACGGAAGTGATAAATGGCTAGGATTCAGTAATGGAAATGACATGATTGCAACAATAGATCTAGAAAAAGAAACACCTATTACATCAGTTTCACTCAACACATGCATAGCGACTGGTGATGGTATATTTGACGCGCAACATATTTGCATAGAGCTATCAAGTGACGGGAAAAACTATAAAAAAACAGCATCACAAATCTATACGATGCCAACAGAGCATAGAAAAGAAGTCAAGCAACATACACTAACTTTCCAAACTCAAACAGCACGATACGTCAGAATATCGGCTACATCAGAAAAGAAACTGCCTTCATGGAGTGGGCTTCCAGCCATACCTGCCTTTATTTTTGTAGATGAAATATCAATAGAATAATCCTACCTTATAAACCAACCATGACTCAAACAAAAAACACCATATATCCCTAGCACAACAAACCGTACATATTACAAAAATCTCACACTATCAACACATTTAATAACAATCTAAAACAAAATACCTAATATTAATAATATTATCAAACAAAAACAGTGTCAAATAATAACAAATAGTCAAAAGAGGTTAAATAAAAAATAAAATAATACACCGATAGTATAATAAATAAAATATTTTATATATTTGCATTATAAGAGTACTCTACATTTATTAATACAATTAAATCGATAAATAAAGTATTATGGACGATTTAAAACAATTAAAAGAACAGTATAAGGAAGAATTACTTAATAATGTACTTCCTTTTTGGATTCAACATTCCCAAGATAAAGAATGCGGTGGTTATTTCACATGCTTGGATCAATTCGGAAAAGTTTTCGATACCGACAAATTCATCTGGCTACAAGGTAGAGAAGTCTGGATGTTTTCTATGTTATATAATAAATTGGAGAAAAAGCAAGAATGGCTGGACTGTGCCATACAAGGTGGCGAATTCTTAAAAAAATATGGACACGACGGTAATTACAACTGGTATTTCTCATTGAACAGAGAAGGAAAACCTCTGGTAGAGCCATATAATATTTTTTCATATACATTCGCAACAATGGCCTTTGGACAGTTAAGTCTGGCTACCGGTTGTGAAGAATACGCTGACATTGCCAAAAAGACATTCGATATTATTCTTTCCAAAACAGATAACCCGAAAGGAAAATGGAATAAACTCCACCCCGGTACACGAGACTTAAAAAACTTTGCTCTTCCTATGATTCTTTGTAATTTAGCCTTAGAAATAGAACATTTACTCGACAAAGATTATCTGCAAAGTACAATAGATACGTGTATACATGAAGTAATGGATATCTTTTACCGACCTGAATTAGGAGGACTCATTGTAGAAAATGTAAATAGTGATGGAACCTTGGCCGACTGTTTTGAAGGAAGACAAATAACTCCCGGGCATGCTATTGAAGCAATGTGGTTTATTATGGATTTAGGAGAACGTCTCAATCGTCCTGACCTGATAGAAAAAGCTAAAGATACAGCATTGAACATGTTCGATTACGGCTGGGATAAAGAATTTGGTGGTATTTTCTATTTCATGGATCGCAAAGGTTTTCCACCTCAACAATTAGAATGGGATCAAAAATTATGGTGGGTTCATATTGAAACATTAATCGCCATGATAAAAGGTTACCAACTGACAAAAGACAACCGATGTCTAGAAGTTTTCAAAAAGGTTCATCAATATACATGGAGTCATTTTAAAGATCCAAAGTATCCGGAATGGTTTGGTTATCTAAATCGAAGAGGTGAGGTTTTACTTCCACTAAAAGGTGGTAAATGGAAAGGATGCTTCCATGTTCCTAGAGGGCTTTACCAATGTTGGAAAACACTGGAAAAGCTATAATACATAACCTATCTTTACCTTAATCTTTAAAACCACATTCTTATGAAAAAAAATTTCAAACGCGAAAAATGGATTTCAAGGATATCACTTGTAACCATTGCTTTAACCTGCCAAAATGCAGTATATGCCACTGATGTTCTATCAGGATCAACCGTGGTATCATCTATTATACAACAAGAAGGTCGTACGATTTCTGGTACTGTAACAGACGAACAAGGTAATAGTATTCCTGGTGCAAATATTCTTATAAAAGGGACTTCTATCGGTACAATTTCAGATATGAACGGAAATTTCGAAATACAAGTTCCCAGCAATCAAAATATCCTACAAGTTTCCTTTATAGGCTACAAGAATAAAGAAGTTACCATAGGGAATAATAAAAGATTGAATGTCCAGCTAAGTGTTCAGTCAGAACAACTCAATGAAGTAGTTGTCACAGCACTGGGTATCAAGCGAGAGAAAAAAGCGTTAGGATATGCCATGCAGGAGGTTAAGACAGATAATCTGACAGAAAACAAATCTATCAGTCTCAGCAATATGCTACAAGGAAAAGTAGCCGGTGTACAAATTGCACAATCAGGATCCGGAATGGGAGGATCAACGCGTATCATTATGCGTGGTCTAAACTCACTAAGTGGCAAAAATCAACCTCTTTGGGTAATTGACGGCATTCCTATTAATGATGATTCAAATGGTGATGCCGATGAATATGGAGGTACAGACCTTGCCAGTGCAGCTTCACAAATTAATCCGGAAGATATTGAAAGTATTTCTATCTTAAAAGGAGCCAATGCTGCCGCACTTTATGGTTCAAGAGCACAAAGCGGAGCCATCATAATTACCACGAAGAAAGGAAAACAAGGGCAACCTTTACAGCTGGAATATAACGGCAATATCCAATTCAGCAAAGTATACAATCCATACGACTATCAAAATATTTATGGTCAAGGGTCCAGTGGGGTATTCAGTACTTCAGCCAAAGGTAGCTGGGGTCCGAAAATGGAAGGTCAGATGGTTGACAACTGGAAAAATGTCATCTATGGCAATACAGATTATGGTCAATATGCATTGCTTCCACAAGATGACTACATCAAGGAATTCTACGATACCGGCGTACAATATTCAAACACTGTAACAGCATCAGCAGGAAGCGACAAACTTACGGGACGTTTATCATTTACAGACAGCAGAAACAATGGTATTGTTCCTAACCACTCTATCAATCGACAATACTTCGACTTAAACACTGAATTCAAAAACGATTTTCTGACTATCGGAGCAAAAGCCAATTACATGATAGAAAAGACTAATAACGCTCCGGCACAAGGTAGTTACGGGTTAATGTCGCAGTTCATTACCATGCCACGTGGTATTCGTCTATCTGACCTTAGCACCGATATGTTTAAATCAAACGGACAGGTACAAAACTGGACTGGCCCGGCAGAAAACTATACCAACCCTTATGGAATGATATTGCCCGATAACGGAAATAAAAATACCAGAAACCGTTTCTTAGGACAAATCAAGGCATCGTTAAAACTGACCAGTTACCTGAACTTGACGGGACGAGTAGGTGTAGACTGGTACAACGATCAGTACCGGAAATACGCTATTCATCAGTCTGATGGATCGACAGCTTCACAATATGTTCATAGTGAAACTTCTCATAAGGACTTTACCGCCGATTTAATATTGAACTTCAACAAGACATTCGGAGATTTCGGTGTAACAGCCAATCTCGGTACTTCTGTCGAAAACCAATCGTATGAAGGTCTTGCAGGCGATGCAGGTACTTTCCAGATTACCGACTTCATCTGGATGGGCAACGGCGACAAACGAGAAGCATCTGAGTCTTTCTATAAAAAAGAAATTCAATCTGTATTTGGTAATGCCTCTGTCAGCTGGAAAAGTATGTTATATTTGGACGTAACAGGACGAAACGATTGGTCTTCAACCCTACCAAAAGAAAACAGATCTTACTTCTATCCATCTGTTAGTTTAAGTGGCATTATTTCTGAAATGCTAAAAATGCCTGACTGGATTGATTATCTAAAAGTAAGAGCATCATGGGCAAAAGTCGGAAATGATACTGATCCTTATAAATTGGCTTATGCATACAGTAAATATGGTAGTCTGGTAAATGGAGGAACCATTCTTGAAATGCAATTACCGGATGAACTTCCACTGAGCGACTTAAAACCGGAAAGTACTAATTCATACGAAGCAGGATTGGAATGGCGCATGTTCCAAAATAGATTAGGTATTGATTTTACATATTATCAAAGTGCAACAACAGATCAAATTCTAGCTATTAATACTCCTGTACCATCAGGATATACCAGTAAGCTGATAAATGCTGGTAAAATTCGCAGTAAAGGTTATGAATTGACCGTAACAGGAACTCCTATTCTTACAAAAGACTGGAAATGGGATATCACATTAAACTGGGGATTAAACCGAACCGAATGTATAGAACTAGGTGGAGGAATCAAACGTTATACACTAGGTAGTACCAGTATCGCGTCAGTTGTTATCAACGAAGGTGGGAAATACGGTGATATTGTTGCAACCAACGCTTATCAGAGAGATGCCAATGGCAATATTTTGATTGGTGATGATGGACTACCTCTTACTGAGACAGATAAGGTTATTGGTAATATGTTACCAAAATGGACAGGTTCAATAGGCACCGGATTACAGTGGAAAAATCTGTCTCTTAATGCTTTGATCGATATACGTTATGGTGGCGACTTTATCTCTATGACTGATGCCAACGCATGTTCTGCAGGAACATCTGCACGAACATTGGAAGGACGTGACAAAATGGTTGTAGATGGCATTTTAGCTTCAACAGGAGAAGTAAATACCATTCCTGTTACAGCACAAGAATTTTATACTAAAATAGGAAGTTCAAGTGGTGTAGCCGAAGAATTTATGTATAAAGGAACCTATGTAAAAATGAGAGAACTATCTATAGGATGGAATCTTCCAACTTCCTGGCTTAAGCCACTCAAGCTACAAGCTGTTAAGGTTTCTGCAGTAGGACGTGACCTCTTCTATTTCTACAAAGATGCACCTGTAGATCCAGAATCAGCTATTTCTAGTGCTGACTATGCTCAGGCATTCGAATATGGTTCAATGCCTCCTACTAGAAGTTTTGGATTTTCTTTAAATGTTAAATTCTAAATTTAGAGCTATGAAACAATCTTTGATTTTATCCAGTATATTTTTGGTTGGTATGGAACTATTCAGCAGCTGTACTGATAAGTTCGAATCCATGAATACCAATCCCGGAGCTGTTACAGAAGCAAGTTTAAAATATATCTTGCCTTATGTACAGGAAGTAGGTGCCACCTTGATTGTACACCTTACCAAAGAGCAGACAACTTATATGCGCAAATGTATTGACAATATTTTGCAAATGCAGACGCCGGCTTTGCATCCGACCGATACGGTTACAACGATTCATGGTCCAATGAAGGGTTTTGGCAACCATATTACAAAACTCTAAAACACATGAAAGTAGCAAAGCAAACAGCTGAGAATAATCCAGAAGAAACAAATATATGCCAGATGATTCGCATAACACAAGCCTATAACACAGCTGGCATGACAGATACATTTGGAGATATTCCGTACTCAGAAGCTGGATTAGGAGAGACAAAAAACAAATATGACTCTCAGGAATCTATCTATCAAGATATTTTTAAAGAATTAACAGAGGCTGTAAACATATTAAAAGAAAACAGAGAAGGACAAACAACCTGTACTTCAGACAATGATCTAGTCTTTGGAGGCGATATTCAAAAATGGATCCGTTTTGGTAATTCATTAAGATTACGCTATGCACTAAGAATTTCATATATCGATCCGGCACGTGCAAAATCAGAAGGTGAAGCAGCCTTGGCAAGCGGAGTAATGACCAGCAATGATGACAATGCCTATATGACAGCCTCTGCTACCGGAGATTGGGGATGGGGACATCCTTTATACATGATGAGCTTATGGAACGGATTCTGTATGAGTAAAACTATGGAAAATATTTTAAAAAATGAAAGTACAGTCACTGATCCACGTATGCCTCTCTGGTTTGGACAAACACAAGATTACGTTGCAGCTTTAAGAAATGGAGACAATACTTATACTGGAGAACAATTTGCCGGCATGTCAAACGGAATGAATGCAACAGAAATCGGATTGCCAGAAAACGGAGTAAGAAGACATTCTGTTTGCCTTGGATTACAAGCATATCCCGACTGGAATTCTCAAACAACCCCTTCGGAAGATGTATTAAATATAACAGTTACTCTTCCTCTAAAAATCATGACTTACGGTGAAGTTTGTCTGTTAAAGGCTGAAGCAGCTCTACTTGGTTGGAACGGCGCTGGAGATACTGGAGAAAATTACAAAGAAGGCATTAAAGCTTCTTTAGCAGATGAGCGTTCATTCTTAAGTGACGCTTCACTGTCTCCATCAACCAACGACGAAACTTATATGACAACAGGTAAAGTTGCATGGAACGACAACGATACAAAAGAACAGAAATTAGAAAAAATCGGAACACAAAAATGGCTAGCCCTTTATCCTAATGGCATAGAGGCATGGGCAGAATGCCGTAGAACAGGATATCCGAAACTTTCACCTGTTCTGCATAGTGAAGATGCTAACATTAATCCTGCCAATCATGAATTCATCAGAAAATTAAGATATACCGACGATGAACGACGTGAGAACAGTGAAAATGCAACAAGCTCCTCCCTTAATCAAAATCAAGGAGACGGCTCTACTGTACACGTTTGGTGGGATACAAATCGTCAGCAAGAAGTTCAGCAATAAATAAGTGCCTTATAAAGATACAGATTATCAAAGATGTTGATAATCTGTATCTTCAAACTGATATAAAACCTTATCATTATGGAAAAAGCACAGCGCCTTATCTCCTTGGATGTTTTAAGAGGAATTACAATTGCAGGTATGATTATCGTCAACAATCCTGGCTCATGGAAACATGTCTACACGCCATTGACGCATGCTGTATGGAACGGACTAACACCGACAGATTTGGTGTTTCCTTTTTTCATGTTCATAATGGGTATCTCAACTTATATATCACTCAAAAAATTTAATTTTTCATTTAGTTTACCATTAATAAAGAAAGTAATTAAACGTACCATCTTATTATTTCTCATCGGATTATTCATCAACTGGTGTGCTAAGGGTATGTGCAGCTTTCAAGAATTAAGAATACCAGGAGTATTGCAGCGCCTAGCTCTTTGTTACTTTTTTACAGTTATCATATGTACAAATATTCACGAAAAATATATTCCTGCTTTAATCACTGTATTACTCCTCATATATCAAATTATATTAGTGACTGGCAATGGATTTGTCTATGGACCACAAAATATAATCGCTGTTATTGACCAATATATTTTAGGAGCTTCACATCTTTACAACGATCATGGTATTGACCCTGAAGGAATATTAAGCACGATACCATCCATATCACATACACTCATCGGATACTGTATTGGCAAAATTTGCATTGAAAAAGAAAATATACACAGTAAATTAGAGAAACTTTTTCTGATAGGTACTGTACTCTTGTTCGCCGGATATCTATTCAGCTATGGCTGTCCGATAAACAAGAAAATTTGGTCGCCCACTTATGTATTTATGACTTGTGGTGCCGGCATTCTACTATTATCTTTACTTATTTGGATAATTGATATCCGAAAATATCAAAAAGGATTCAAACTTTTTACTGTATATGGCGTCAATCCATTATTCTGCTATACAGCAGGCGAACTATTATTCATCGCTCTGATACATATTTCAATTGGAGGAAACACACTTCATACACGGTATTATCAGCATGTATTAGCTCATTACTTTGGAGATAATTGTTTTTCATCGCTACTCATGGCATTATCTATAGCTGTTGTTATCGGAATAATAGGATACACATTATACAGAAAGAATATTTATATCAAAATATAAAACAGAAAAAATTAAAATTTAAGCAATATGACGAACCGTAGAGATTTTATAAAAAAGACATTACTGACAGGTGCCGCAGCTTTTGCAGCTCCCTCCTTCCTGCATTCAGAAAATGAAATGCCCGCTATTGCCTCATTGGCCAATGAAAGCAATATGAAAAAAGAAAATGATAACAATCCGTTAATTATTCCCAAAAACAATGGCTTACGCATCACTGGGACTTTTTTGGATGAAATATCACATGACATACCACATCAGAATTGGGGAGTAAAAGAATGGGATCGTGATTTTCAATATATGAAAAACATTGGAATCGATACTGTAATCCTTATCCGTTCTGGTTATCGTAAATTTATTACTTATCCATCAAAATATCTATTAAATAAAGGATGTTACATGCCATCAATGGACCTAGTAGATTTATTTTTGCAATTAGCTGAAAAATATAAAATGAAATTCTACTTCGGGCTATATGATTCGGGAAAATACTGGGATACAGGTGACCTTACATGGGAAATAGAAGATAATAAGTATGTTATCGATGAAGTATGGGAACAATACGGTACCAAATATAAAAGTTTTGGAGGATGGTATATAAGCGGAGAAATCAGTCGAAAAACTAAAGGAGCTATTGGTGCCTTTCAAGCATTGGGGAAACAATGTAAAGATGTATCAGGAGGACTTCCTACGTTTATTTCACCTTGGATTGACGGTAAAAAAGCCGTTATGGGAACAGGTAATCTAACAAAAGAAGATGCTGTATCCGTACAAGAACACGAACGTGAATGGAATGAAATATTCGATGCTATACACAATGTAGTAGATGCTTGTGCTTTCCAAGATGGCCACATCGACTACGATGAACTTGACGCTTTTTTCAGTGTCAACAAAAAGCTAGCAGATAAATACGGCATGAAATGCTGGACAAATGCAGAATCATTTGATCGTGATATGCCTATCCGCTTCCTTCCAATCAAGTTCGATAAACTACGAATGAAGCTAGAAGCAGCTAAAAGAGCCGGATATGATAAAGCCATTACTTTTGAATTTTCGCATTTCATGAGTCCTCAGTCTGCTTATCTGCAAGCAGGACATCTTTACGACAGGTATAAAGAATATTTTGACATTAAATAATAAGGAGAAATTATAATGGAATCAACTAAATTCAATCTGGGATATATGATTTTCCTTTCCTTTGTTGCAGCCATAGGAGGATTACTTTTCGGTTATGATACTGCTGTCATTTCTGGAACTATCAGTCAGGTTACCGATCAATTCCAACTCGATGCATTACAACAAGGTTGGTATGTAGGATGTGCTTTAATTGGTTCTATATGTGGTGTAATGTTTGCAGGAATGTTAAGCGACCGTTTAGGACGAAAATGGGTAATGATTATCGCTGCTCTTTTATTCTCTATATCAGGAATCTGGTGTGCAGCTTCATCTGATTTCAATCACTTAATAGCTGCCCGTATTTTAGGAGGTATTGCTATTGGAGTAGTTTCAATTGTTTCCCCTCTATACATATCCGAAGTTGCAGCAGCACAGTATCGAGGTAGGCTAGTGTCACTTTATCAAGTAGCTGTAACCGTAGGCTTTTTAGGAGCATACATTGCTAATTTTTATTTATTGAGTTTCTCACAAAGCGGATTCGAATCAAATATAGAATGGATTAATAAAATATTTATATCAGAAGTATGGAGAAGTATGCTCGGGATGGAATCAGTACCAGCTATTATCTTTCTGATAACAATATTCTTTATTCCCGAAAGCCCACGTTGGCTTATTGTCGTACAAAGAGAAAATCAAGCTCAGAAAGTACTTCAAAATATTTATCTTACCACTTCTGAAGCACAATTACAAATAGAACAGACCAAAGCTATTCTGGCAAACGAACATCAATCCAGCTGGTCTATGTTGTGGCAACCTGGCATATTAAAAGCAGTTATCATCGGAGTATGTATAGCTATGCTTGGACAATTTATGGGAGTAAATGCCGTACTCTATTATGGACCTTCTATCTTTGAAGATGCAGGATTATCAGGAGGAGATTCCCTATTCTACCAAATTCTAATCGGCACAGTCAATATGGTAACAGGAGTTTTGGCTTTGCTAATCATTGATAAAATAGGACGTAAAAAACTCATTTATTATGGAGTCTCAGGTATGATTATATCTCTTATCGCCATTGGAATCTATTTCTTGGCAGGAGAGAAAGTTGGTTTATCTAACACATATTTATTACTATTCTTCCTAGCATACATATTTTTCTGTGCAGGTTCTATCAGTGCTGTTATATTCGTTTTGCTTTCTGAAATGTATCCAACAAAAATACGAGGACTGGCAATGTCTGTAGCCGGATTATCCTTATGGATCGGAACTTATTTAATAGGACAGCTTACTCCTTGGATGCTAGAAACACTTACTCCTGGCGGAACATTTTTCTTATTTGCATTCATGTGTCTTCCCTATATGCTAATCGTATGGAAACTGATGCCGGAAACTGCTGGAAAGACACTCGAAGAAATAGAACTGTTTTGGACTGGACAAAAATGTAAATCTTAATAAAAAAATATCTGATGAGACATATTTTATGCATATTATTATCGGTTTTTGGATTAACAACCGGAATGACACAGCACCTGCATCAGATAAGAGGTACTGTATTTTGCGAAAATAAAGGCATTTGTGGTGTTGTTGTTTCCGATGGAAAGAATTGCGTACAAACAGATAAACAAGGTAACTATAGCCTCAATATTGATAATGAAAGTCGATTTGTATTTATATCCACACCATCTGGATACCTGACAGAAATCAAAGAAAATACGATTCCATTATTCTATAAGCCAATAGATCGTTCTGCAGATAAGAACTATAATTTTCATCTTAAAAAGAACCCTCATGATGACTTAAATCATGTATTCTTTGCCCAAGCCGATGTTCAAGCTATCAGACCTGAAAATTTAGAAACATATCATACTTTTCTAAATGATTATCAGGAAGAACTTGCATCATATCGTAATACGGATATCTTCGGTATTGACTGTGGAGATATTACGGGCGATAATGCCCAACTATTTCCACCATATATTGAAGCAATCAAGTCATTGAATATCCCTGTATACCGTGCCATAGGAAATCATGATATGGATTATAACGGACGTTCTTTCGAAACCTCACAGCATAGCTTCGAAAGCTTTTTTGGTCCTACATGCTATTCCTTCAACAAAGGTAAAGTACACTATATTATTTTAAATAATAACTTTTACATCGGAAGAGAATTTTATTATATCGGCTACATCGACGAAAAAACTTTTCAATGGTTGGAAAAAGATCTCTCTTTTTTAGAAGAAGGAACTCCACTTGTAATTGTCATGCATATACCTACCCGACTTACAGAAAAACAACAACCGTTCCAATTCGACTATAATACACTAGCCGACCAGACTGTCAATGCAGAAGCATTTCACCAGTTAATTAAGGATCATCCCACGCACATTATTTCAGGACATATGCATTACAATCTCAATATATGTTACAATGACAAACTTATGGAACACAATACAGCTGCAATCTGTGGTACTTGGTGGTGCTCCGATATCTGTCTAGATGGTACTCCACGAGGATATGGTATTTATCAAGTCAACGGCAATCAGCTTATCTGGAAATATAAATGCATCGGAAAACCTGATAACTATCAGGCCAGAGTATATCTGCCTGGAGCCTCAAAAGAATTTCCACAAGCAATAATCGCTAATGTATGGAATTGGGATAAGCTATGGAAAGTTGAATGGATGGAAGATGGAAAACTCATGGGAGAAATGACTCAGTATACAGCTTATGATCCACTAGCTGAAAAGATGTGTCAAGAAGCTGTACAGACATATAGCTGGATTGCTCCGGTTAAAACAAATCATCTATTCAAGGCTATACCCCAAAACCCACAAGCTCAAATAAGTGTAAAAATAACCGACCGATTTGGACATGAATATATACAATCGGCACAAGATTTTTCATCTTTCTTTTTACAATACCAGAAATAAATTTCATAAGTTATATTAAGGTTTTTGTTGATTAATGATGGAGGGATAACGCATAAAAAGGTGACCATCATTTATAGAGGCGTCAGTCATTCAATCTCGATGAGATGAGAACTACGCCTCTATTTGCAGAATATTTATAAAACATAAATCTAAACACACAACCAATGAATCAAAGAGCTTTAGCACTAGACGCTTTACGAGGATATGCTATCATCACAATGGTATTATCAGCTACCATTATATCCTCCATTTTACCAGGATGGATGAGTCACGCCCAAACCCCTCCTCCTGAGCATATTTTTAACCCGGAAATACCTGGTATCACATGGGTAGATTTAGTTTTTCCATTTTTCCTTTTTGCTATGGGAGCTGCATTTCCTTTTTCCATCGGCAGACATGCAGAAAAAGGAAGAAGCAAATTAATGCTATGCTATGATGCGATCAAAAGAGGAATACAATTAACCTTCTTTGCTATTTTTATCCAACATTTTTATCCTTACGTAATAAGTTCTCCACAAGATTTACGTTCCTGGTTATTAGCAATAACTTGCTTTATGGTTTTATTTCCTATGTTTATGCGTATTCCATATCAACTACCTGAAAAAATACATAAAATCATAAAACTATCAGCCTATCTAATCGCCATTATTATGTTGGTAACGACACAATATGCCAATGAAAGAAGCTTTTCCCTCTATTTTAGTAATATTATCATATTAATATTAGCCAATATGGCTATATTCGGCTCGTTACTTTACATATTTACTATACATAATCGCTTGCTAAGAATCTGTATTTTAATCTTATTAGGAGCTTTGATGATAAGTAAAGATATCGAAAGCTCATGGGTAGAACATTACCTGAATATTTCTCCTATACCTTGGCTGTACCGGTTTGAATATCTGGAATATCTGTTCATTGTTATCCCAGGAAGCTTTGCAGGAGAGATTCTAAAAAAATGGCTCTCAGAGAACCATGAGAATATCTATCCGACAAAAGTCAGAACAGGAGTTGCTTTATTGAGTATTCTAGTATCTGTCATATTAGTAAATCTATATTGTTTATATAATCGATTTCTTGAAGCAAACCTGATTATTACTATTATTTTACTAACAACCGGATATTTATTACTTAAAGGTAAACCTAAAACTGATATTAGAACACTTTGGTACAAACTGTTCGACCTAGGAAGTTTCTTCCTGCTATTAGGGCTTTTTATTGAACCTTTTCAAGAAGGTATCAAAAAAGATTATGCAACATTCAGCTATTTCTTTGTTACATCAGGATTAGCTTTTATGACATTGATTATTTTCAATATTATTTGTGATTACTTCAAATGTGTTCGTTCCACACGTTTCTTAATCATGTCTGGACAAAATCCGATGATAGCCTATGTAGCAACAGATCTTTTGATATATCCAATACTAAATATCTTAGGAATAACTCCTTTATTAGAATATTTTTATTCATCTCCTTGGCTAGGATTTTTACACGGAATTATATTAACAAGCTTAACTGTATTTATAACTATGTTTTTTACTCGTATCAAATGGTATTGGCGAACTTAAAATAAAAGATGAAACAATAGTATCTTTTATTAAGTATATTTTTCAAGTTCAAGCAAACATTTTGCCCTAAAACAACTTTCTTTTACAAGGAAATCAATAGCTTTGTAAAGCAAAACCTATTTTATATGGAAAAAAGATACTATAAAAAATCACTAATGGCAGGAGTAATATGCGCAATGGCATGCAGTAACCTCCTTGCACAAGAAACTGAGTTTGATTTATCGTCACAACGACTGGAAATCCAACAAGTATTGCCCGTTCCCGGAAAGAAGATAGACCATCAGGGAATTATCATCAATCCGACTCCCCACAAACTAACAGTAGATCGAAACAATATGTTGGATATTGCTGGTGGATTGGTTCTTAAAGATAAACAAGAAAAATTTGCAGAAGATCTGAAATTTCTTACTCTGACAAAGAAAGGAGTGAAACTAACTATCGATTTTGGAAAAAAGGTAGCACTTAAGCAAGGGGTCAAGGAGATTTCTGGAGCTTACACCATGCGTATTGACAAAAAAGGAGTTACAATCGTTGGATATGATGAACGAGGAGCTTTTTATGGCATCCAAACATTGCGCCAACTTATAGAAAGCCCTATCGCTGCAGAGAAACAATTACCTTATTTGGATATCAACGATTATCCAGACTTACCCAACCGTGGTGTAGTAGAAGGTTTTTACGGCACGCCATGGTCACATCAGGTACGTATGTCATTAATTGATTTCTACGGAAAATTCAAAATGAACACTTACTTATATGGTCCTAAAGATGATCCATTTCATAGTTGTCCGAACTGGAGACTTCCTTATCCCGAAAAAGAAGCTCAGAATATCAAAGAACTGGTTCAGGCGTGTAAACGAAATCGCGTAGATTTTGTATGGGCCATCCATCCGGGGCAAGACATCAAATGGAACGAAGAAGATTATCAGAATCTGGTCAATAAGTTTAACTGGATGTACGACCTGGGAGTAAGAGATTTCGCAATTTTCTTCGATGACATTTCAGGAGAAGGAACCAATCCGTTAAAACAGACAGAATTACTAAACCGTCTGACTGATGACTTTGTAAAAGCCAAAGGTGATGTATCTCCATTGACAGTCTGCCCGACAGACTACTCTAAGCTTTGGGCTAATCCTACTCCGCAAGGGAGCCTGGCTATTTATGGAAATAGTTTGAATCCAGATATAAAAGTATTCTGGACAGGAGATGTGGTATGCAGTGACCTGACTCCGGAAACAATGGAATGGATTAACTCACGTATCAAAAGACCGGCATATTACTGGTGGAACTATCCGGTAACCGATTATATCCGTAACTTCATTCTACAAGGTCCCGTATACGGTCTGGATACTTCGCTGACTAAAGAAAATGTCTGTGGTGTTGTCAGCAACCCAATGGAACACGGTGAGGCTTCCAAGCTTGCTTTGTACGGAGTTGCAGACTACACATGGAATATCGCAAACTATAATCCTATAGACAGTTGGGAAAGAGGATTGCAGGAGTTGACTCCAAAAGCCAAAGATGCTTACCGTACATTTGCCATTCACTCCAGTGACACTGAAAACGGATATCGCAGAGATGAGTCTTGGAAAACTAAGACATTCCGGATTGCAGAATGGAATGAAGCCACTGCTCAGACTCTTAAAACAGAATTTGAAAAAATAGAAAAAGTCCCGGCTGAAATGGAACAGGGATGTGAGAATAAAGCTCTGCTGCAAGAACTCCGTCCGTGGCTGACAGAATTCGGGAAGCTGGGAACAAGAGGAAAACAAGCTATTGAACTGGCTCAAATTTATCGCTCAGGCAACGACGACAGTAGCTTCTGGAACAAATATGTGCAGAACTTGATGAGTAAAGAAGATCGTAAAGCTTATGAAGCTCATAAATCCGGAACACTCAAACTGCAACCGTTCTATGAAAATGCAATGGACGATATGGCTCATGGCTTCTTAAAGAAACTGCTGGGTACAACACCTAAAGATTATAAAGGCATTGGTTCGTTTGGTAACTCTGGTACAATCCTTACTAAATTAATGCTTGATAATGACACTACGACTTACTATACGTCAGGTATCGGACAAAAAGAAGGTGACTGGATTGGAGTGGACCTGAGAGACATCCGTGACGTGACAGAAATATCAATCCTGCAAGGACGAAATTCTGTAGACGATGTAGACTACTTTGACCATGCGATTTTGGAATGTTCTGCTGATGGCAAAACATGGACTCCCCTTATCAAAGAATTGAATAAGCAATATGTCATCAATTGGAAAGGAGATGCTGTAAAAGCACGTTACGTACGACTGAAAAGACTGGAATCTGAACGCAAAAATTATGCTTCTGTCCGCTCTTTCGAAGTCAACCCGCTTCATGTTGAAAATCTAGGATTCAAACTGGAGTCAGAGAATCCACAACAAGTTGTTTATGCATTCGATCAAAATCTGTCTACTTTTTATAAGGTTTCTAATGCACTAACTTTCGAAGTTCCTCAAGGAACAAAAACTTATACATTATTGATGGATAAACTTTCAGCTCCGCTCAAAGTCAAACAATTTGATAAAAAAGGAGAATTGGTATCCGAAACAAGTATTTCTTCGCCTTTCTTCAAACTTGAACTGACAAACGATAAAGTAACCAAAGTCACTCTGGAAGGCAAAGCTGAAATATTCGAAGTCATCGCTAATCCTCAATAATAAACCGACTAGGAACATAAAAAGAAAAGGCATCATCCTCTTTCAAATCAGTAGAGGATGATGCCTTTCTTATAGTTGGAAATAAATTACTTATTTACAGTTTCCAGTACAACGTGGTTTGATCTGTTTAAAGAAATCATTACCCTTATTGTCAACCAGGATAAATGCAGGGAAGTCTTCTACTTCAATCTTCCAGATTGCTTCCATACCCAGTTCAGGATATTCTACACATTCGATGCTCTTAATGTTATTCTGAGCAAGAATAGCAGCCGGACCACCGATAGAACCCAGATAGAAACCACCATGCTTCTTACAAGCATCGGTTACAGCCTGGCTACGGTTACCTTTAGCCAACATAATCATGCTACCACCATGACTCTGGAACAAGTCAACATACGGGTCCATACGTCCGGCAGTTGTCGGTCCCATAGAACCACAAGCCATACCTGCAGGAGTCTTGGCAGGACCAGCATAATAAATAGGATGGTCTTTAATGTACTGAGGCAAATCTTCACCACGATCCAAACGTTCTTTCAGTTTAGCATGAGCGATATCACGACCTACGATAATAGTACCATTCAGTGACAGACGAGTGGCAACAGGATATTTATCGAGTTCTGCAAGAATTTCCGGCATCGGACGGTTAAGGTCAATCTTCACAGCATTACCTTCACCTGCCTGACGCAATTCTTCAGGAATCAATTCACCTGGATTTGAATCCAGTTTTTCAATCCAGATACCATCTTTATTAATCTTACATCTGATATTACGGTCAGCAGAACAAGAAACACCCAAGCCAACCGGACAAGAAGCACCGTGACGAGGCAAACGAATGATGCGTACATCGTGAGCATAATATTTACCACCAAACTGTGCTCCCAAACCAATACGGTGAGCTTCTTCCAATACTTGCTTTTCAAGTTCTACATCGCGGAATGCACGTCCATATTCATTACCTGTAGTAGGCAAGTTGTCATAGAAACGAGTAGAAGCCAATTTCACAGTCAGCAAGTTCTTTTCAGCAGATGTACCACCAATTACAAATGCAATATGATAAGGAGGACAAGCAGCTGTACCTAAAGTCTTCATCTTTTCTACCAGGAACGGAACCAATGTAGCCGGATTCAAGATAGCTTTGGTTTCCTGATACAGATAAGTTTTATTAGCTGAACCACCACCTTTTGTTACACACAGGAAGTTATATTCCATACCTTCAGTAGCTTCCAGGTCGATCTGTGCAGGCAAGTTACAACGTGTGTTTACTTCTTCATACATACTCAACGGAGCATTCTGAGAATAACGCAAGTTGTTTTCTGTATATGTTTTATATACACCCAGTGACAAAGCTTCTTCATCACAGTATCCAGTCCATACTTGCTGACCCTTTTCACCATGTATAATAGCAGTACCGGTATCCTGACAGAAAGGTAAAACTCCTTTTGCTGCAACTTCAGCGTTACGCAAGAAAGTCAAAGCAACGTATTTATCGTTTTCGCTAGCTTCCGGATCATTCAATATTTTGGCTACCTGTTCGTTGTGAGAACGACGCAACATGAAAGAAACATCGTGGAATGCAGCGTTAGCCATTGCAGTCAATCCTTCTTTTTCAATTTTCAGGATAGGTTTTCCTTCGAACTCGCTTACAGACACATAGTCTTTTGTAAGCAAATAGTATTCAGTAGTATCCTTTCCGTGTTCAAACATCGGCTGATACTTGAATTCTGGTGTTGCCATAATGATAAGAAATTAATTGTTAGTTACTATGCCAACAAAGGTACGAAGTATTATCGAAATTTTTCCTTAATTAAGATAAAATCTTTGTTCCGAATGATTCAAAAACTCTGCCGTATTTCACTTTCATGATTCAGTAAGAGATTTACTGAAACTCTCCTACTCCATAGCTCTCAACAAATCTCTCTGCAAAATGTCAACTCCAGGAAATCCTACATAACGATCTTGAAGCTTACCATCGTAACTGATTACCAGATATCCCGGAATTCCTGTAATGCCATACGAATTACAAAGATATTCCCATTGTTTCTGAGTCAAACGATAATGTATACCATTTATTTCTGCAATAGCAGTCTTCCAGACTTCTTTTGGAGAAGATGGTCCTGTAACATAAACATATACTACATCTTTCGATGACATCCGCTGTTTTAGTACATTTACCGCAGGCATGCTTTTCCGGCAAGGACCGCACCATGTAGCCCAGAAATCAATAAGTACAGCATTACCCCGATGCTGAGATATGATAGCAGGCAATATATCAGCTCCCGACACTAATGTATCCAACTCTGCAATAACATATTTTTCAGAAGCCTTTGCCCGTTCGGCAACAGCCTGCATGGTCTTTATCTTTTCTCTTACATATGCACTTATTTCCGGATGTTCTATCGAAGTCAGCATTTTTTTGTCTGCTGATTTCAGACGTTCTTCTTTAACAACATTCTGATAAATATTTCTTGCCTTTTTTATATCTTCCCACAAATCTAACGTTTCCCCCGTATCACGTTCCCGATACTGTAAGTATGTCACATAATCGTAACCATATTTATCATAAGGAGAGTCTACAATCCCCTGCATTTTAGCACGGGCACCTTGCAGAACAAGAGCATTTATCTGCATATTTGCAGATACGTATTCCTTATACGCTTTACCGGCTCGTTGGTCATGGTCTAAATCCGATTCAAGTCTTTCCAGCTCAGACTGCACCTGTTTATTATATTCTTCATCAGATAAATCCAGCGTCTTACTTGAGAAATCAGGATCATCGTTAAGAGCCAGAGGATATCCCCAGGTAGCCAGTTCCGTATTCAACAAGGATTCAGCTCCATCAAACCACGCTTTCTGCTTCTGGCCATACTCATCCTTCAACAAACGGGAAGCCGACATACTCAATCTGGGAAGATGAATATACACAGTCATTTCTTTACCTGGTAAAAGGAAAAGATCTAACTGTGCCTTATTTATCTGAAGTTTTGCCCCTCCGGCGAGCAGCAAATCGGTTTCAATATGAAAAGAACCATCCTGACGTACCTTTACAGTCTTTCCCCAATCATTATAAAACAGCCAATCTGAATGACGAAAAACAACATCCAATGCAATTTGAGGATCATAACCTAATATATAACCGTTTATTATAGACTTACCCGCTTTTAACTGGGGAGCAGGCAAATCCTGACTTTGCTCCAGATGATTAGTTTGTAAAAAACTTGGTATATATACATAGGGTTCTGCCTTACTTAGTTGTACTCCCCATATAATCCATCCTTCTTCTTTCTCTACAAAATCAACAGCATGCACCCCTGCAGGAATCGGAGCAAAAGAAAGAGTTACATGATGCTTCCCCGACTTCGAAATAAGCTCCGGCTCGGTTTTTCCATCAATAGACACCCCTTCAGCTTCACGCAAGCTAAATTCTTGCTGCGTGGTACGCAGACATGTTTTCGAAGAGATAACAGCAGCTTCTCCTGGCTCACCATACAAAACAGCATCTACCTGCGTCTGCTCATCCGTTAATATGATTTTCTTTATTTCTATTTTCGACGTATTTGTCGTAATAAAGCACGGGCGGCTAACTTCTCTTTTACGATAAGTTCCCGCCTGTAAAAACAAAAACATACAACTAAATACAAAAAATAGCCATACGCCTTTCATAAATCACATTCTTTTTAATTATATATATTGCTTAAACGAGCAACTAATTCATTTCCAAGTTCAGTCTTCACTTCTATATGCTTCAAAACGGCTGTTACAAAAGGATTACTTTCAAACACCCCTCGCACCTGTTCAAAATCGAGTACCTGCTCTTCCTTACTGCCATCAGCTCCAAATCCAGTCATCGAAGAAAGCGAAAATTCCTTCTTTGCATCTTCATATACCATCTTATCCAGCCATACTACAGACTGCTGCCATTGATGCACAATGTTTATAATATCCTTCGCAGTAATTGTTTCTGCATCCAGTCCGTAGAACTCCAGCATCTTTCCATACGCCCAAGTCCATTCATAGGTATAATAATTGGCATGCATTTCCGCAAAACGGTCATGTATCTGATCAACGGTGTGCAAAACACCTGTTTCTATATCGCTCATCAATCGCTCTATCTCTGTTTTTGGAGCTATTAAGCCAGAAATATCAACCCATTCACCTTGTCCGATCGAAGTATCCGGCAATAAACGCTGGCGTACTTCCTTATCATTCTTAAAATGTATTTCCTCCAGACGCTTGATAACCGAATTACCCAGGAATTTATGAATAGCTGTTTCATAAAACTTGATACCTTTATTCAATGCCGAGTTTTTAATCTTTGCGCTCTGATAAGAATATGTTTCCGAAGTTTCTCCCGATACTCTTTCCAACTCTTTCAGAATACTCCGTCCTTTCATCATCTTCTGAATTGTGTATGGACTGAGCAAATTATAATTAATCTGATCCAGACGGAAAGGATCTTTACGCAAATCACGTTTCGGCCATTTCTGTGCATCACGAATTGTGCCAACGCTACGAAGATTAACACCCGGAACCAGATAAGTCGTATTTTTATCCTCTATCAAATAAGAGAAAGGTAAATCCGATGTATCAGGATGATTGACATGACGTCCCATTACAAGTGAAAAGGCTCCGATACGTGCAGGCCAAAGGATATATGAATCCGAAGTAGTCTTAGCACCCCTTTCCAACGCTCCCTGATGAATCGGCCCCAGCTTATACATATGATTACTCTGGTTAGATCCTGAACCCGCATTCATAAATGAAAACATCCCGGCAATCAGCAAAGTTGACTTATGATGAGTCACCGTAAACGGTCCGGCAAAAATAGCACATGCTTCTCCATTTTCCTCCTGACAATTGCTGAAAAACAAAGAATCCGAAGCCGAATAATTATGTCCCATATGACAAGCCTGTCCCACAAAACAGCGAGTCATCATCGTGCCATCCTCTATGTGCGAACCACTGGAGATAATAAAATCATCACATACCACTCCGTAACCGATATGTACTGGATCGTCAGCATTACTGTTAATACTACCGTTCTTCAGTCTGCCAGCTCCCTCTATTTCACAATGGTCACCGATACGCACATTTTTAATATATCCCGAATTGACAATCGTGACGTGCGAACCTATCGTTCCTCTATCCGAAGCATGTTCGTCTGCATAAGCCTCAACCAACGCTTTCATACGCTCAATGAGCTGCGGACGATGACGGTAAAGTGCCATAATATATGCCTGATGTGCAGAAAGACGGTCATGAATCATAACCTCACGACCTCCTGTTTCATTCAAGACAGACACCTCTACCCCATTTCCAAAACGAGATTTCCGGTCTACCAGAATAATATCTACATTCTCGATAAATGTATATGCCCCAATCTCATAGTTAGCAATGTAATTCTTTACATTTTCAATGCAACAGTTATCTCCTACTGTCACATTATGCAGAGTCACATACGATAATCCGGAATGCTTACAGATACCTCCCGGCAATGTAAATTCGTGTTCAAATACTCCCAGACACACCTTTCCGGAAAAACGAGCATGATGTACGTAGTCAGGAGTGAAACGTTCAGCCACCCGTACATCCTTCCAGTCGGAAGCCGAACAAAGCTGCGATTCCAGCCTGTTTATTTCTTCATCAGTCAGCGAACGGAAATTTATCATAATTATTCTTCATCATAAGTTTGATAAAGGAAATCATTATAAGGATACTTCTGTACATGCAACTCTCTTACTTTCTTATAAACAATTTCCTTCAGTTCATCGATATTCGTTTTATTACGAGCCGAAATAAAGATACAATTATCATTCATCTTAGCCATCCATGTATGCATAAGCTCTTCCAGCGTAATATTCTCCTTCGTCTTCGGAGTCAAATCATCTTCAGCCTTTTCTACATAAGTATACGCATCTATCTTATTAAATACAATCATGGTGGGCTTTCCTCCTGCTCCTAAATCAGCAATTGTTTTATCTACCACCTGAATCTGCTCCTCAAAATCAGGATGAGAAATATCAACTACATGCAAAAGCAAATCAGCCTCACGCACTTCATCCAATGTCGACTTGAATGATTCTACCAAATCTGTTGGAAGTTTACGGATAAATCCTACTGTATCGGAGAGCAAGAAAGGCAAGTTTTCAATAATCACTTTTCTGACTGTAGTATCGAGCGTAGCAAAAAGCTTGTTTTCTGCAAAGACCTCACTTTTTGCCATCAGATTCATCAGTGTAGATTTTCCCACATTCGTATAGCCCACCAAAGCCACACGAATCATGCGTCCGCGATTCTTTCTTTGCGTAGACTTCTGCGTATCAATCTCTGCCAAGCGTTGTTTGAGAAGAGACATACGGTTCAAGATAATACGACGGTCCATTTCCAGCTGAGTTTCACCCGGACCACGCAAACCTACCGAACCTTTACCTCCACCTGCACCGGAACCACCTCCCTGACGTTCCAAGTGGGTCCACAAACGCTGCAAACGAGGCAACATATATTTATATTGTGCCAGTTCTACCTGTGTCTTGGCATTGGCAGTCTGCGCACGCATGGCAAATATATCCAGAATCAATGAAGTGCGGTCCAGTATCTTTACTTTCAATTCATTTTCGATGTTTCTAATCTGTTTAGCAGATAACTCATCATCGAAAATCACCATACCAATTTCATTTTCTTCCTCTTCCTGAGCAAGCAGATATTCTTTTATTTCCTGCAACTTACCTTTTCCCACATAAGTTACAGAACTGGGGGTATCCAACTTTTGAGTAAAACGCTTCACAACCTCCGCTCCGGCTGTTTCTGCAAGAAAAGCCAGTTCGTCCAGATATTCATTTGTTTTACGTTCATTTTGGGTTTGAGTAATCAAACCAACCAACACAGCCTTCTCGGTCTGTGCTTCTGATATCACAAATTCTTTCATTCAGTTTCTTGTATTTCTTTGTCTTGCAAAGATATAATTTTTTCTTTATACAATCATCAAACGTTACTTGTATCGACGACTTACTGTATAAGTAACATTTCCTCCTGTATGAGATATAAAAAAAGGAGTTAAAGTAGTCAGAGTATTTTTCAACTCCAACTGCTTTAACTCCTCCTATATTATTAATCCCCTATTCTATTAGAATCCAGGATTCTGTTTCAATGCTCCGTGAGAAGTATTGATATTAGCTTGTGGGATTGGGAACACAGCATTATAAGCACCTGATTTAACCTCTTTTGCAACTGGGTTATTAATTGATTTTCCATTACGCCACATATCCCATGCCATGTGTCCTTCACCATTCAACTCCAGACGACGTTCTGTCAAGATATCATCCAAAGTTACACTGGTAGTAGAACCTGCTACATAGTCTGCAATACGTTCCTTACGCAAATCATCGATATATTTTGCAGCTGCTGTTTCATCATTGGTTTTCAGAGCAGCTTCTGCAGCGATCAAATAGATTTCAGACAAACGGAATACTTTTGCATTGTTTACGTAAATCTGACCATCACGACCCGGATATTTCTGAGTATAGAAAGCTTTGTTTTCCTGTTTCGGACCATAACTTTCTTCCATAATCATTCCACTGCTTACACGAATATCTTTTGTATAAGCTGGATTTTTCACGAAATCTTCTACAAAAGAGTCACTCATTGCAGCTTCAGCATAACCACTTGGGTCTGTATAATATCCCAACGAGTTACGCTGTGGGTTATACTGCGAAGTAGTCTGGAATTCAAAAATACTTTCGTCTGTAAATTCTTTAGCCCATACAGAAGTATAGTCTGCATATTTGTACAATGAATACGGACCTTCTTCGATAATTTTCTTTGCATCAGCCAAGGCCAATTTATTATGCTCAGTAGTACCGTTCACATTTACATCATCCAAATACAGGTTGACACGAGCACGCAATGCCAAAGCAGCCCAATAGTTCATATGACCAGTTGTGCTATTCTTATCGTGTGTACTTGCTACTGGTTCCATCAGTTTAATGGCTTCATCCAAATCAGCCAAGATAGTTTCGTAAGTCTGCTTCAAAGTCGCACGTTCAGGCACAAATGTGTAATCAAAAGTTTTTGTAGCCAATACGATACCCATATCGTCCATACTCTTTGCTACAGTAGGAAGCTGTGCATATACACGAGCCAAGTCGAAGTGAAACAAAGCACGTAAAGCATAAAGCTCACCCATATATGCATTTACTTCATCACCCGTCAAGCCTGCAGCCTTAGTCTGTTCCATTACTTTATTTGCACGAGCTATTGACTTATAGAACAAAGAATAAATTGCCTCAGGTAAATTTCCAGTTGGTGTTGCCGTATATTTTGAAATTTCAGTAGCTTGATTATTATTACCTACACATTTATAATCACTACCTTTCAAGTCAGCAAACAATCCAAAGTCACCTGTATAGTTACCAAATGTACTTTCATTACCTGTCTGAGTTTCGTATACACCATTTACGGCATATCTCAAGTCATCTACAGTCTGAATTGCAGAGCCTGAATCCCAAGAATCAGACGGCTCCTTATCCAGAATATCGCAAGAAGCCAATACTACTGCAAACGCAAATGCTGCTATATATTTAAATTTCATAATTTCTGAACAAGTTTAAGATTAGAATTCTAAGTTTACACCAAATACACAGCTCTTCAACTGTGGAGTATCTACCTGACGGTAACCGTTGATTGCTACATCCGGATCAACATTATCAGTCTTCGCCCAAATAAGGAACGGATTGTTGGCACGGAAGTACACTCTCAGACGATTGATGTATTTCTTCACCGGAATGTTGTATCCTACAGTAAATTCACGCAAACGGATATTGTCTGTTGATTTAACCTGACGGCTTGAGAACTGGTCTGTACGACCCTGAGTAGACAGACCTGCATAAACAGGTTTCGGATTAGCAGCGTTATCACCCGGTTTAGTCCAATAATCAGCAGCATCAGCTTCAGGAACAGTGCTTCCTAAACGAAAACCATCATTGTGAGTAAAATAGCCCGGATAATCGAACATATCACCACCGAACTGATAAGAAATCAGGAACGACAAGTCAAAATCTTTATAAGTAAAGGTGTTAGTCAAACCACCCATTACATCAGGCAATGCCTTTCCTACGATACCCCATCCAGCTTCTGCATATTTATTGGTAGTACCTTTCGAGTGGTCTGCTGGATCCACATACCACAGTCCTTCTCCGTTATCAGGATTCACCCCTGCCCATTCCGGTAAATAGAATGAATACATTGATTCACCTTCGCGGTGGATGTACATCTGACCGTCACCATACTGGATATCCTTACCTTCCGGCAGTTCCTTAATAATAGCCTGCTGATAGGTCAAGTTAAAGTTAGTTGTCCATGAGAAATCCTTTGTAGTAATGTTCTGTGAATTCACTTCAATTTCTACACCGTCATTCTTCAGCTGACCCAAATTAGCCCAACGGTCAGAGAATCCTGTTTCAAAGGCAGTCGGAACCTGGAACAGCAAGTCTGTTGTATTCTTCAGATAATATTCAGCAGACAAAGTTACCTTACCGAACATATTCCATTCAAAACCAACGTTCAAGTTCTTTGATTTTTCCCAAGTCAGTTCGCTGTTTGCCAACTGTGCCCAATAAATAGCTGGATTATTTCCATATCCAGAACCTGCATAAAGGTCCATGTAACCATAGTAATCTGTAGGCAAGTTACCATTTGTACCGTAAGAAGCTTTCACTTTAAAGTCTGTAAACAACGGCATATCTTCCATGAAGCCTTCCTTGCTCAAGCGCCATGCACCGGATACAGACCAGAAGTTAGCCCAACGGTTATCCTTACTCAAACGAGAAGAACCATCACGACGGAATGAAGCTGACAAGTAGTATTTGTCATGGTAGTTATAGTTTACATTACCGAAGTAAGACATCATTGCAGAACCATAATCATAACTTGAAGCTGCATCAGGCTGTCCGTTTGACAATTCAGGCAAATGATTTGAATAGTTTTTAGCAACAGTAATAATCTGCAGCAAATTCTGGTTTTCTAATTCAAAACCGGCCATTACAGACAAGTTATGTACATCGTTGAAAGTATCAGTATAGGTCAATGTATTTGAACTTGTCAATGTTGAGTTCTGGAAAGTGTAACGAGAACCCATACCTCCGACAGAAGCACCGTTCACACCGTCACGGTCCCAATATTCGAAGTGTTTGTTGTCGATATAATCGTATCCGAAGATAGATTTGAAGAAAATCTTATCCAGGAAGTGCAAGCCCAATTCTGCATTGGTCAAGCTTCGGAACATCTTACTCTGAATCCATTCCATTGCTGTATCGCTATCCTTACCACCCAGCATCAGGTGAGGGTTGCTTACCCGGCCATAACCAGCATTTGCATTGTATGTACCGTCTTCATTTTTTACGGGAGCAGTTGGATCCATCGCAAACAGGATACCAAGCGGAGAACTTGTACCCAAACCTTGAGCCTGGTCATTCTGGTCACGGAAACCGTTCTGTGTAGTAGAAGCGATCATCTGTTTTACAGAGAAATCAGCCCAGTTATTGATTTTCTGATCTACATTTACACGGGCAGAGATACGCTGGAAATCACTTCCCAATACAATACCTTCGCTCTTGTTGTAACCTACACCTGCATAGAACTTAGTACTCTGGTTACCACCATTCAATGAAACCTGATGATTCTGAGTAACTGCTGTACGGTAGATTTCATCTTTCCAATTTGTATTGGTATTACCTGAAGGATCGTTTACAAATGCAGCTACATCACCTTCCGATTCAACTAAAGCATAAGCATCATTTTTCGAAGAAGCATATCCATTTTCCAGATAGTAGTTAGCTACAGACTCACGGACATATCCGATATAGTCTTGAGCACTCATCATACTATACTGGTCAACAGCCATCTTGTTCCATCCCACTTCACCGTTGTAAGAAACACGGGTCTTACCTTCCTTACCACTCTTAGTAGTAATGATAACCACACCGTTCGCTGCACGTGAACCGTACAGAGAAGCAGCAGCCGCATCTTTCAACACTGTCATGCTTTCAATATCATCAGGATTCAAAGTACTCAATACACTCTGAGACTTTCCGTAATAGTTCATATCATCGTCCGATTTCATCACTACGCCATCGATTACATACAGCGGAGTCTTAGAACCATTGATAGAACCTACACCACGGATATTCATTTCACCCATAGAACCCGGGTCACCAGTAGCAGAAGCTACACGTACACCAGCCATTTTACCAGAGAAAGCCTTATCCAAAGATTCTTTAGAACCTGAAGTAATCTGTTCAGCCTTGATAGTAGAAGCAGAACCAGTGAAAGATGACTTCTTTGCTGTTCCGTAAGCCACAACCATTACTTCGTCCAGCATCTCACTATCAGATCTCAAAACAACTTTCATAATAGGCTTGATTTCAAGTTCTTGAGTCTGCAAACCGATAAATGAAACCACCAAAGTTTTTGCTGAACTTGGCACATTAGTCAATGTAAAATTACCATCCAGATCGGTAACAGTACCAACAGTAGTACCTTTTACCAATACAGATGCTCCCACGATAGGTAAACCGTCTTCTTCAGAAGTAACAACACCTGTTACTTTAGAGACTTGTGCGTTTACCAGACCTATTCCTATCACCAGGAAGGTCATTAACAGCATCAATTTTCTTTTCATAAAAATCTCTCTTAAAGTTTAACCTTACAATTAATAATTATTGTTTTACTCTAAATCGAGTGCAAAAATAATAATAAAAATTAAATATCTTGCATTTTAAAAGCAAATCATGGCAAAAAAGCTGCTTTTTAACACTTTTACCACCGAAACAAGTATAAATAATTAATATTTATTGAATAAAATATAGACTTATGTAAAGGAGGAAAAGATATGTCAATGCATAAAATTAAGTATCGTATTGTATATAATCGTAAAAAGGTATTAAATAAGAAAGGAGAAGCACTTATCCAGATAGAAGCATATCTTGATAAAAGAAAAGTGTATTTTTCCACACATATTTATATATCTCCTGAACAATGGAATACTCAAAAAAGAATTATACAAAACCATCCTCATCAAGAGGAATTAAATCGTATGATTGATGAATTTATCTTAAAGTTACAATGGAAAGAATTGGAGTATTGGAAAAAAAATATACCTATCACATTGGCAATATTGAAATCGGAAATCAGCAAATCCCATCTTTCCTCGGAATCATTCATTACATTTGGTAGAAAATGGGTAGAAAGTTCTTCAAAAAAGGAAAGTACTAAAAATAACTTGAAAACAACCTTAAATTTATTGCAAACCTATACACACTCTCTCAATTTTTCTGATATAAGGTATTCTTTTTTATTAGATTTTGAACATTATCTAATTAAACGACACTATGCAATAAATACGATAGCTAAACATATGTCACACTTGAAAAGCCTGATTAATGAAGCAATCAAACAAGGATATTTATCCCCAGAAGATTATCCTTTCCGGAATTATCATGTAAAAACAGGCCCTACCAGACATTCATATTTATTACCAGAAGAACTTGCGGCATTAGAGAAACTCACCATTCCATCCCAATGGAATCATCTTTCACACACACTGGATGCTTTTTTATTTTGCTGTTATACAGGGTTACGATATTCAGACTTCAAACAGCTGACTCCGAAAAATTTCATCTTTTTAAACGGAGATCATTGGTTGATATTCCATTCCATAAAAACGAAAGAAGAAATAAAATTACCTTTAAATTTACTATTTCATGGAAAAGCACTTTTAATAATAAAGAAATATAAAAATAAAGAATCTTTTTTCAAATTAAGACCTAATCCTACGATAAACAAAGAATTGATACGATTGGGGAAAATGGCTCATATAAACAAGCACTTCTCTTTTCATACAGCTCGTCACACAAATGCTACATTATTAATATATAATGGAGTACAAATAACAACTGTACAAAAACTACTTGGACATCGAAATATAAAAACAACTCAACAATATAGTAGTATTTTCCCTGAAATGATAGTTAAGGACTTAAAACGCTGGCAAAAGTAAAAGGCCTGATTAAATAAAAGAAAACTATAGAAAACAGGTAGAAACCTATATCAAACAACCTTCTCACAAAATACAAGAAGTAAGGTCATATAAATAGAGAAAATACACATACATCCTAATAATCAACAGATTAACAATATATAAAGTTCAGCAAAAACTTTGGTGGTTTCATTTATCGGTTTGCAGACTCAGGAAGTTGCAATTAAACCGATTATGAAAATTACATTAAAATCCGATAGCGAAATGCTGGACGAAGTCATAGTAACCGCAATGGGAATAAAAAGATCAGAAAAAGCATTGGGGTATTCTGCGACATCTGTAAATGGAGAAAAGTTGTCTGCCAGCCGTACTTCAGATGTAATGTCTAGCCTTGCAGGTAAAGTTGCAGGTGTCCAAATATCTGCAACATCTTCAGATCCAGGAGCATCAAACTCTGTTATCATCCGTGGTGTAAGCTCATTAAGTGGCAGCAACCAACCTTTATATGTTGTTGATGGAGTACCTTTGGACAACTCATCTGTATCTTCTAGCGATGGGTTGAATTCAGGGTTCGACTTTGGTAATGGTGCTAATGCTGTAAATCCAGATGACGTAGAAAACATGACTATCCTGAAAGGAGCTGCTGCTACAGCCTTGTACGGTAGCCGTGCAGCCAATGGTGTAGTAATGATTACTACAAAAAGCGGTAAAAAAGGTAAAGGATTAGGAATTGAATACAATGGTGGTGTTCAATGGTCTTCTGTTTTACGCATGCCTGAAATGCAGAATGAATTTGGTATGGGATGGAGTGGATCACATACTACGCTAGAAAATGGTTCTTGGGGACCACGTTTTGACGGTTCAATGCAGTTGTATGGTAACGTATATAACAATTCACAAAAGATAAAACCTTATGTCGCTGTAGAAGACAATATGAAAAACTTCTTCGATACAGGTTTCAGATATAATAATAGTTTATCTTTCAACGGAGCTACAGATAAAAGTACCTACTTTGTATCATTCTCACAAATCAGTGATGATGGTATTATTCCTACAGATGCAGACTCATATAATAAGTATACTTTCTCTGGAAGAGGTAGTCATAAAATTGGTAATCTGACATTTAGTACTTCTTTGAACTATGCATATCAGGATAATAAGTTTGCAACAACAGGTCAGGGACTGTCAATGGCTAATTCTCTATGGCAGACTCCACGAGATATTAATGTAGAAAGCCTAGCCGATTTGAATGATCCATTCAATACTCCGGGATATTATTATACTCCTTACGGCGTTATGAACCCTTATTATATATTGGAACATAATTTAAACACTTATAATTCTGAACGTTTTTATGGTAAGTTCCAATTAGATTATGATTTTTTGAAATACTTTAAGTTTACATATCGTATGGGTTTGGATTCTACAACAGGACAAACTGAATATGGAACAGAAAATCTGTACGCGTTATATTATGAAGGAACTCCTAATGGAGAAGGTATGGGAGCAAGTAGCCCGTTTGCCGGTCAATACGGAGAATATAGCATCATGACGACTCGCCGTCGTGAAATCAACCAAGACTTCTTGTTATCTTTTGACATGCCAATCAACGATTTTCATGTAAATGCATTGGTCGGATTCAATGGAAACGAACGTAAATACTCTTATCAAAAATCAGCAGTAAACAACCTGACCATTCCTACTTGGTTCAATCTGTCAAACTCATCACAGACTCCAACTGTAACTCAATATAGCGAACTACGCCGTTTAATGGGTGTATTCGGACAGTTTGAAGGTTCATGGAAAAACATGTTGTATTTAACAGTAACAGCTCGTAACGACTGGTCATCTACCTTACCTAAAGGAAATCGTGATTTCTTCTATCCTGGTGTTACAGGTAGTTTCATTTTCAGCGAACTTTTAAATGACGAAATAAAAGACATCATTACTTTCGGTAAAGTACGTGCCAGCTGGGGTAAAACAGGTAACGATGCTGATGTATATATATTAAGCCCAGTATACGGTTCAGCTCAATATTCCATTCCATTTGGTTATCTGAAGTTCCCATTAGGTGGAGTAAACTCTTATACATTAGGAAATATTTTAGGAAGTAATACTTTAAGTCCAGAAATGACAACCGAATACGAATTCGGATTAAATATGGCTTTCTTCAATAATCGTCTTTCTTTCGACGCTGCTTATTACAATCGTAATTCTGATAAACAGATCATGTCTTTAAGCATGGATCCAGCAACAGGATATGGTTCTCAAAATATCAACTTAGGTAAGATCAGCAATAAAGGTGTCGAATTATTAGTAAGCGGAACTCCTATCCAAACTAGAGATTTCAGTTGGGATGTTACAGTAAACTTTACCAAAAACTGGAGTAAAGTTGTAAGCTTACCAGAAGAACTGGGAGGTGAAACAGTTATATATGGATTGAACGGTAGTACTAGTATGTATGCAATTGTAGGACAACCATTAGGTGTATTCAAAGCCGAAGCTGTAGAACGTGATCCGCAAGGCAGAATCGTAGCTGATGCCAATACAGGTCTGCCAGTTGCAGCAGCAGAATTTGCTACTTACGGTGATATGAATAACCGTTATCAGATGGGTGTTTCTACTACACTTACTTACAAAGGTGTATCATTAAGTGCTGATTTTGATATTCGTCAAGGTGGTATCATGTATTCAAAGACAAAGAATACTCTTTACTTCACAGGTAATGCAATACAAACAGCATACAACGACCGTAATACATTCATTATTCCCAACTCTGTAAATAAGGTTACTAATGCTGATGGCAGCATCAGTTATGTAGAAAATACAACACCTGTTTCAAGCGCAGATATCTGTAACTACTATTACGACCCTATGGGAGGTATTGGTGGAGAAATCGATTTAATAGACAAATCATATGTTAAGTTGCGTACTGTTGTGTTAAGCTGGGATTTACCAAAAAAATGGTTAGCTAAAACTCCGCTACAAGGGGTTCGTATTTCAGCATACGGAAATAATCTCTTTATCTGGACACCATCAAGCAACACATTTATTGACCCAGAAACAACATCATTTGGTAACGACCTGTCAGGTAATTACGGTGAATACTCTTCAAACCCAACTTCACGTAACTTCGGTATCAACTTAAATGTGAAATTCTAACGATTAAAAAAAAGTTTATATATGAAAAAATTAGCATTATATACCTTATTAATGGCAAGTTTATGCACAAGCTGTGACCTTGACATTAATGAAGACCCCAACTATCCAAGTAATGAGCAAATGACACCAGACTTGATTTTTCCTTCTGTTGAAGCAGGTATTGCAGCAGCTGTAGGAGGAGAAATTCATAACTATGCTGGTTATTTTGCACAGTATTATGAACAGAATCCAGAACAAAGCCAATACATAGAAATCAGTCAGTATATGTTCAATGAGTCTTCACAGCTGATGGACTATTCATACCGCATTATTTATGCAGGGGCACTGATGGATGCTCAAGAAGTTCTAGAAAAAAGTACAAACCCTGCCGACCGTTTTGCTACAACAGTATTGCGTGCATATGTCTTACAGGTAATGGTCGACAATACTAACGAAGCTCCATATAGTGAAGCGTTAAAAGGTAACTCAGTCAGCAATCCGAAATGGGATAACGGAGAAGATGTATACAAAGGTGTATTGGCAGAAATGGATGCAGCAGAAGCAGCTTTGACAGATAATGCATCTATGGATAGCCAAGATCTGATTTTTAACCGTGATATGAAACAATGGAAAGGATTGGCTAACGCATTACGCTTACGTATGTATCTGCGCTTCATAGATGCAGGAGTAGATGCTGCTACCTATACTGAAAAAGTAAAAACTTTAGTAGCAGAAAATAATTTCTTTACTGGTGATGCTGCATTTACAGGTTTCGCAGACGAAACATCAAAACGTAATCCATGGTATGAAACGAATGCAGTAAATACACCGGGTAACCAGTGTGCAGCTTATCCGATCGTAGCTTACTATCAGGCAAATAATGACCCACGTATAGCTTACGCTATCAATAAAAACAAAAAAGAAGGCAAATATTTAGGACAGATTCCGGGTGGTAGAACAAAATCTGATGACAACAACGGTTCGGATACTTGGAAGAATGAAAATGTAAGTGCCATCAATTATCAACATTCTGACGGAAACGGAGCAACTCAGCCATTCTATCTGTTTACTCAAGCAGAACTTCAGTTCCTTATCGCAGAAGTTAATTTACGTTTTCTGAATGATGAAGGAAAAGCTCAAAATGCTTATAATGCTGGAGTTACAGCCGATTTCGAAGCACGTAGTATGAGTGGTCAAGAAGCAGGAATTTTGGCTTTATGGGACAATGCTACCTCAACAAACGATAAACTTCATTTAGTATACATGCAAAAGTGGGCAGCTTTATTCTGTATGGATCATATGGAAGCATGGAGTGAAATACGCCGTACCGATTGTCCGAATATTACTACTGTTTCTCAGTTAGATATTTTTAAAGGTAACTCAAGTTATGTTCCGGGTGATTTAATAGAGCCATGGATCAACGGTCTTGGTAATGGACTGGTAAAACGTATGACATACCCATTGAGTGCACGTATGTATAATGTAAACACTCCCAAAGCAGTACCAGTAAGTACTCCTGTATGGTGGGACAAGAACTAATAACTTAAATGTTTTATAGAAATGAAAAAAATATTTTATTACATACTCATGGGAGCATTCTTATTGGGAACTGCCACCTCATGTGAAGACTCAGTAGAAGACCTTTCTAAGGTAACATATTTTGCAGAATTAAACTTGAAAGGAGATGATTTTGTAAAACTATCATTAGGTGAAACTTATACAGAGCCTGGATATGAAGCAACCGAAAACGGGGAAGATATCAGTGAAAAGGTAAAGGTCACTGGTAGTGTAGACAGCTCAACACCTGGATTTTATAACTTAGTTTATTCTGTAGCCAACGTTGATGGATTTTCAGTAACCAAAACTCGTCAAGTAATGGTAGTTAATCCTGATAGTTTTGCAAGTGCATATCAGGGAGAATCACAGGCTGGAACTCGTCACTATACAGGCGCACCCATCTTGATTACAGAAAATGAAGATGGAACTTACCTTATTGATGATTTATTGGGAGGCTTGCAGTTTTATGGAATGAATCCAGGATTTGAGCCAATGTACGATTTCCATGCTGAAGCAAAATTAAAACTGAACGCAGATAATACACTCACTTTAATTAAAGTAGGAAACTGGTATTTTGCTTCAGAACTTGCATTGAGCTTAACAGAAGGAAAATATAATCCAGAAACAGGCGTAGTCACTATGACCGTAGATTATGGAGGAACACCTCTAAGCGTTACACTAACTAAATAATTATTGAAGCTTTATGAAAAAATATATCATATTTTTATTTGCCATATTGGCTGTAGGACTAACTTCTTGTAATGACGATACCGAGCCAGGAGGAACATCTGTTGAAAAGATGGCAGGCGACTGGTGGGTTACTGCCACTGCTATAAGTAACGGACAAGAGCTTGGTGATGTAGGTTTAGGACATTTTCGCATGTACACATACAATACAGCTGCCAATGTACCTACTGAAATGTGGCTAGAAGACGGAGCAAATTTTTGGGATTATAAAGTTAAAGTAAATGTAGACTATAATAACAGAACATTTACAACCAACGACTTCATTGACAATACTTCATACGATTGCAAAGTGAAGATAACTGATGGAAAAATACTCGAAGGAGCAGCCCTTACTCCTAGTGGAATGCCTGCCGACAGTATTGTGTACATGATACAGTTTGATGATGACCCAGACGGACTGACTTATAAAGTTTCAGGATTCCGCCGCACAGGTTTCCCTGCTGATGATTTTTAATTTATTTTGTAAATATAATTAATGAAATTACTCCTGCTGTTTTTCAAAATGGCAGGAGTTTTTTTTATAAAAGGATACCCTGATAATCCTAAATTTACACCTCATATATACAGTAAAAATCAATATAGTCATAGAACTATAAAAACTGTATTGTATATCCTCGTAGCTTTATATACTTTTAAAAAAATCAAAAATTTAATAAAATTAATCCAATAAAAAAGATTTTGTTTTTAGCAACACTCCTGATCAGTATTTTTTGTTTTTCATCATGTTCTAAAGACGATGAAGCTATCGAAGTAAATCAGTTAGAAGGAGTATGGGGTATGACTGCCGTTAACGGATATTACTATTATGAAGGTGAAAAAATTTCTTATAATGAAAACTTCAATCCTTTTGAACCTACAGATGACTGCGAAAAAATTACTATAGAAAAAACAGACGGTAATAAATACACTGTAACTCACTATGAATACTATAGTGGTACTTGGCATCGATACGATAGTGAAAACTTCTACTTGGAAGGAAACAATATGATTCCGGAAAGCATGGAGGGAGTCGATGTATCTACCGCAAAAATACTTGAAGCCTCTTCAGACAAACTTGTTATCGAAACAACTGGAGCAGACGAATACGGTAGTTTCTATGATAAATATACATATACACGCATGGCAGAATAATCTGCATTTCAATAAAACAACACGAGAGAGGATGCTAAACAACATCCTCTCTCGTGTTGTTTTATTTATTCTTTATCCATAAATTTGTGATATCAAAATAATATCAATTAAATATGAGTTTATGGAAGCAAAAGAATTAAATTTCAGAGGATTTAAAGCTAACGGATTTCTCATGCTGGCTATGCACCTGTTATTGATCTCAGGCATCATTATTTGCTGCTTTATGCAAATGACAACTCCATTCTTCATATTGGGTGGAGTACTCTTGCTTATCTGGTTTATTTTATTTAGTGGTTATATGCAACTGGAACCTAATGAAGCGCGTATCATGGTCTTTTTCGGGAAATATAAAGGAACTTTCAAAGAGACAGGATTCTTTTGGGTAAATCCTTTCATGAACAAGAAAAAATTATCCTTACGTGCCCGTAACCTTGATGTAGAACCGATCAAGGTAAACGATAAAATAGGAAATCCGATTCTTATCGGTCTGGTACTGGTATGGAAACTGAAAGATACATACAAAGCCATGTTCGAGATTGATTCACAAACTATGGCGAGCGATACGACCTCTTCTGGTAACGGCAAAGAAATCAGTGTTGGAAATGCTGTAGCCAATCGTATGAATGCTTTCGAGAACTTTGTGAAAATACAGAGTGATGCAGCTCTTAGACAAGTAGCCGGACAATATGCCTACGATGACAATGAAGCGGGAACCGATAAACTTACTCTACGTTCGGGAGGAGAAGAAATCAATGAACAACTGGAACAAAAACTGAACGAACGTCTGGCTATGGCCGGCATTGAAGTTGTAGAGGCACGCATCAATTATCTGGCATATGCACCGGAAATTGCTGCCGTCATGCTACGTCGTCAGCAAGCTTCTGCTATTATCAGCGCACGCGAAAAAATCGTAGAAGGAGCCGTATCAATGGTGCACATGGCACTCGACAAGCTTTCTCAGGAAGATATCGTAGAACTGGATGAAGATAAAAAAGCTGCTATGGTAAGTAACTTGCTTGTTGTGCTCTGTGCCGACGAAGCCGCCCAGCCGGTTGTGAACACAGGAACGCTGAATCATTAATCAAGAAAACGGCCAATGGCAAAAAAAGAGAATACGACTAAAAGTTTCGTTCTACGTGTAGATGCCGCAACGATGGAAGCTATAGAAAAATGGGCTGCGGATGAATTTCGCAGTACCAACGGGCAACTTCAGTGGATTATCAACGAAGCATTACGCAAAAGCGGAAGATTAAAGAAAACAAAGAAAACTGATACAAAAGAAGAATAATATGTTCACCATCAATTTAGGTCCGTTTTCCAGAAAAAACGCTCCTGAAATACATTATCATCCATCTATCGCAGATAGGATATTGGAAGGCACAGCAGCTCTCTGCCTGCTTTCTGGCATCGGAATAGTATGCTGGAATTATTTCCATACAGACCTCCTCTCCGATTATGGAGTATATGGAATATTCATCAGTATAGTAGTATTTGCTTTATTGTTTGGAGGAGCCTATGCTCCCGTACGTTGTATCAATTTTCCGGTACGCATTGGAAAACATAATGTTGTCAAACAATATATACTGGTCATTAAACTCATACGTATCTTCAATATCTTTTTGACAATGTTTATGGTTGCAGGCATTTTATCTGACTATTATAAATGGGCAGCAATCTTAAAAGTTATTTCATTGATAATATGTGTTTTATCAATTGGTGTATATTATATACTGGCATTCCGATACAAATAAAATCTACAAAATAAGAAAGGACAGCAAATTCTACTGAAAATCTGTACAAATCATTGTAACTTTTGTACAGATTTCTATAAAAAATTGCTGATGTTTTTATGAAAACATCAGCAATTTTTTTCTTAAACAAGTTTTCTTCTGTTTTTCCCTTTTGCACCCTTCACATGCATGAGTTATTATACGATAAAAGGAAAATTCAATCACCCCATTTTTCAGTCTAGAATTGGAAATAAATAAACGGCTGTATGTCGCTGCTCTTTACCTGTATGACCAGAAATATCAGGGCAATCAGAATCAATGCCTGTCCTACCAACGGCATGCGTGTCATGCCACGGCTACATGCATTCTGCCAGCTATCCGGACACCAATGAAGCATATAGCCTATTCCCATCAGCACGAATACTTTCCAGTATCCTTCTACGAGTTGTACGAACAGTTCGGGATGGAAAGAAGTGAATATCTGACGAATCATCGATACTGAACCCTCGAATTCGGTGTTACGGAAGAATATCCAGCAGAAACATACGAAATGGAAGGTAATGATGACAGCAAAAACACGTCGCCAGCCGGTACTGCGGTAATTCTTGGGGCGATGGAACAGACTGCGGATAAATTTATGCACGGCCAGAGCTACACCGTGAAGTGCTCCCCAGATAATGAAATTCCATGAGGCTCCATGCCACAGACCTCCCAGAAGCATGGTCAGAATAAGATTGATATAGGTACGTATCTTGCCTTTCCGGTTTCCTCCCAACGAAATATACAGGTAGTCACGCAGCCAGCTGGACAGAGATATATGCCAGCGATGCCAGAAATCGGTTACACTGTCCGACTTGTAGGGTGAATCAAAGTTTATCGGGAAACGGAAGCCCAACAGCAAAGCAATACCGATTGCCATATCACTGTATCCGGAAAAGTCGCAGTATATCTGTAAGGCATAGCCATAAACACCGAATAGGTTCTCTAAACCGGAATACAGACTGGGATTATCGAAGATACGCTCTACAAAGTTTATACTTATATAATCGGATATAACGGCTTTCTTAAATAATCCGCTCACAATAAAAAATACTCCTTGTCCGAACATTTCTTTCGAAACGAACAGGGGCTGACGGATTTGCGGAATAAAGTCACGGGCACGTACGATGGGACCTGCTACAAGCTGTGGAAAGAATGAAACATAAAACACATAGTCCAACAGACTGTCGAGAGGCTTCAAATCACGACGGTATACATCGATAGTGTAGCTGAGCGACTGGAACGTAAAGAAAGATATTCCTACGGGAAGGAAGATATCGAAAGCTTCATAATGGCCGTTCCACAACGGACAGAGTATTTCATAGAAAAAGTTAGTATACTTAAAATAGCACAACAGCCCCAAATTGATACATAAGCTCACTACAACCAGCATTTTACGTTTCCAAAGGGTCTCGGTACGTGCCATTCTAGCGGCCAAGAGATAGTCGCTTACAGAAACGATTCCCAATAAAAAGAAATAGACACCGCTACTCTTATAATAAAAATAATAAGAGAAAGCTGATACAAAAAGCAGACGTGCCGTAGTACGTTTCTGCAAAAGTGCATATATCAGGCTGAATCCGAGGAAAAGAAACAGAAACAGTCCGCTGCTGAATATCATCGGCTGCCGGGGATCGTAAGTCAGTATGTCTGCCAGTTTAGTCCAATCTAGTTGCCACATAATTATTGTATGCTTTTATAAATGCTTCATGTAATAATAATCCTTGTAAAGTATATCCTTCGCGGGTAAAATGTATTTTATCTCGCTGATACATTTTTGCTGCATTCCAGTTAAGGCAGGCACGTTGTCGGCCTCCTACGATGTCATACATATCCCAGATAGCAATGCCATGCTCACGGGCAAATTCCAACTCGTTTTCTACAACCAGCGGTATACGTGGATTGATAACTCTGCCTCTTCTCCCGTTTCTGACATATGCTCCCGGAGGAGTTGTCATGAGAAAATGAACATCAGGACACGCTGTCTTCAACATATTTATCAGATGGCTCATAGCTTGTGTATGCTCCGATGCATTATAACGACGTGCGTGTGCCTCATTGGTGCCGAATGACAGTATGACCAGATCGGGATGTAAATCTACAATTTCACGAATGCGTTCCGGAGTAGAATAAGTCTGGCAGGTTGCTCCGTTTACACCAAGAATATGGTATACTATGCCGTTCGAACCTGTTTCCTTTGCTATTCCAGAGGTCTGGTACGATACAGGAATATGCTCTACTGCCTTTGCTCCAAAATCATCTTCCAGACAGCAACGCATTACATAGGGAAAAACATGACCTCTGACGTGTGAATCGCCTATATGTACAATACGTAACGGACGGTCTAATTCTCCGAGCTTTTCCCAAAAAGGATATAAAGAGCCCGCAGGATCTGTCAGTTCGTTTTCCGTAACATTCTTGAAAACATCGGGCATCGGGCTGTCTACTGCAACAAACTGCATGAGTTGTTTCATCTCACGGCTTGGATAGACGGGAGATGAATGTGTATCCGGCTTTGGACATACAGGTATAGCATCCTGTGCATACCCCGGCCTCACAACTAATAGCCCCAGAGCACTAAGCAGATAAAAAACCAGAACATTCAGCTGTTTCATAGTGCATTAATTTTCATATGCCTTACGCTTTTCGTATTGTTCCTTGTCGTACATCAGCGCTTCGAACAATATTTTTGCCAGATGTTTTCCTCCTCGGAAATTAATATGCGTATAGTCATAATTTGCCATTGCCGGTTTGCTGTTTACCATTTCTACCATACTTCCTTCCCCTCCCATCGCTTCGAACATATTCCAAAAAGCAACATGAGTATTTGCAGCCAAAGCCTGCTGGTAGCGGATGAGATTTTTTACTCCAGGCATAGTTCGCAACTCTCCGGTTTCTGTTTTATTTTCTCTGTCACCGATTCCGATTATCAGAATAGCTGCTTCAGGAAAAGCTTCTTTCAGATGTCTGACAACTTTCTCCATTTCGTGTGTGTAATAAGAATAGTTGGATACATTTTCGGAAGCGACATTCAATCCATATTGCAAAACAATCAGATCGTAGGTACGCAAGCGGTTGTATGCTTTCAAGATAGACAGAGGAATGCTGGTCAGTTGCTGTCCGCTACTGCCTCGGGTACTGAAATTATCGAGTATAACTCCTTCTTTCGAATCCATTGTAGCCGCAAAGCACCGGGTATTTTTTCCAGCCTGCAATACGTTCCAAGATACATTTCCTATTCTACCTTCTACCTGGGCAACCTGCATTCCCGTACTGTCGCCGGGGAAAATGTATTCTGTATCCTCACCTCCATTGACTTGCACGGACAGTTTTACAGAATCAGACGAAAAGAAATAGAAAGAAGATATATCGCATGTATCCAAACAAGAAGTATAATTTTTACCACCTTTCAGACTGACAGATGCTCCCTGACGAGGGATAAAATAATGATTGGATATATCTTGCATGGAACGATGAAAGGCTACGGAATCGGTTATAGCATGGCTCTCCCACCCGCTGAAAGTGTGTTTTACAGTGGGACGGAATCCAGCAATACGGGAAGTTACAGGCATATAGCCTACACCTCTTCCTCCAAACTTCTGCTGGAACAGAGTACGTAAATCGGCTGTCAATATATCACCTTCTATAAAGGAATCACCAAAATAAGCGATACGAACGGGACGATTGAGTGAAGCACGATTCTCCAAAGCTTCATAGAAAGCTCCCATTCCCAACTCTAAAGAATCTGCATAGTCTTCTATACAGGTCATACCAGCCTTACAAGTATCAACAAATATAGGCTTTGCCACAACAGGCAAAGGTATGGAATCGGTATCGGAAACTTCTTCGATTACAGGATCAGGACGTAAGTCGGATAATAAATCGACCTTACGCAAAGGACTCCCGTTAAAATTTACAGGAGGCAAATAATAGAGTGCCAATAGTCCGCAGACTACCAGTAATGTAAAGACAAAAGTTATTGTTATTTTATTCTTCATCGATGATTCTTTGCAAACAGCTGCAAAGATAGAGGTTTTTTGAAGAATATAGGAGGTATTATCAAGGCTTTTCTTTTACAGACTGTAAAAAAGCATCTACCATCTGCATACCTTTCGGGGTAGTAATTCCTCTCATATGCAGGAAAGTAACTTCACTATAGATTTCTGAAATAGGGTAATTTTCTGTTATATCCGAATATATCAGCATTTCCATCTGCATCGACATTGCCTGATTAATAATGGCAAAATTTATATCATTACGGAATATGCCTTCTTCTACTCCCTTTTGGAAATGTACCAATGCCGCTGCATCGTTCAATTTCTGATGTTCGCGTATATATGTCAACACATTAGGATACTTACGTAAATCGCGGAAGAAAAGCGGATTTATCTGTCCCAACTCATTCAACTTACGCTTATAAAAAGCAAAGATTACTTCCAAAGCATTCTCAGCTCTGGAAGCAACTTCGCTAATGTATGTACTCATCTCTTGCTGGTGCATGGCAAACACTTCCAGCAAAAGCTGTTCTTTATCGCAGAATAGCTCGTAAAGAGTCCGTTTGGATATAGAAAGTGCGCACGCAAGACTGTCCATATGAACATTCTTGATGCCAGATTTGGCAAAAGCACGGGAAGCTTCCAGTATTACTCGTTTCCTCAGCTCTGCTCTGTCACACTTATTTCTCTTTACGCCTGCCATAAAATACAATTAATGAATAATGCCTAACTTCGATGTTTTTACAAACTCTATAATCCGTTCGATTTCCGGACTATTGGGAACTTGTTCCTGAATACGAAGCAATGCATCGTGCTGAGAAGTATTTGCCTTATACAGAATACGATATGCCTGAGCAATATGTTTAATCAGAGTTTCAGAGAAACCTGCAAGCTCGAGTACTTTCGTATTTATGCTGTAAAAAGCAATAGGTTCGTGAGCTGCCACGATATAAGGAGGAATATCTTTGATAAAACGGCATCCTCCCTGTACCAGAGAGTAACTTCCCAAACGTGTGTTACCCTGCATCAGCACATTGGATGTAAGAATCGCACAGTCCTGGATAATACAATTACCAGATACCTGCGAGCCATTTCCGATAATACAATGATTTCCAACTTCAACATCATGTGACAGACGTGCACCTGTCATAATGAAGTTTCCATCGCCAACGCTTGTAGCATGTCCGGCATGTGTACCACGAATAATCACAGCATTTTCACGGATTACATTATTATTGCCAATATAGGCTAATGTATCTTCACCTGTATAAGCAAAATCCTGTGGAACTGCAGCAACAACAGCTCCCTGATACACTTTATTGCCATTTCCCATGCGAGTACCACTCATCAAGCTGGCATAAGGCATAATCACATTATCGTCGCCTATCTCGACATTTTTGTCGATATAAGCAAACGGATGTACCGTAACGTTTTTCCCAATCTTGGCAGACGGGTCAACGTAAGCTAAAGGACTAATCATAGTTTCTTTCATATTTAAGGTTAATTATTCTCTTCCTCCTCCCAAAGCACTATACAAGTTTATAACAGCTTGCATACGCTGGAAATTATCAGAAACCTCGCTCAGCTGTGCACTCAGCAAATTCTGCTGTGCTGTCAGAATTTCCAGATAAGTGGCTTCTCCACTCTGGAACAAAGCTTTGGTATAAGTAACAGCTTTATCCAACTGTTCTACCTGTCCACGGTCTTCTATAAGTTTCTTGTTCTGTGTATCATATAAGAACAATGCATCACTAACTTCCTTACCAGCTTCCAATATCGTCTGCTGATAGTTCATCTTGGCAATTTTTTCTTCTGCCTTAGAAACTTTCAAATTGGCTACCAGTTTGCCGTTATTGAATATAGGTTGAGCCAATGAAGCCAGTGCCTGCAACATAAATTCACCCGGATTAACTACAGATATACCTGAACCGTTTGTCCATCCGGCTGTTCCTGTTATGTTTAAACCTGGATAGAATGCTGCACGGGCAGAGTTCGTGGTATAATAAGCTGCTGCCAATGTCATTTCTGCCATCTTTACATCAGGACGATTTTCCAACAACTGCAATGGTACACCGGCTGTCAATTCTTCAGGCATTACCTGTTCGCCCAGAGTATTACGGTCGATAGTTTGCGGAGCTTTAGCCAGTAATACAGCCAGAGAGTTTTCTGTTTCGCGTACCTGACGTTTCAAATCCATCAGCGAAGCTTCTACCTGATGACTAGCAGCACGCATTTGTGCAACTCCCGCTTCGGTTGTCATACCAGCCACTTTCATAGCTTCCATTACACGTACATTTTCTTTGTAGATGGCAGCAGTTTCTGTTGTAATTTCCACCTGACGGTCGAGCATCAGCAACGAATAATAGATATTGGCTATGCCACAGATAATCTGTGAACGTACTGCCTGTTCCGCATACTTGCTTTGTTCATAAGCAACTTTCTGTCCACGTTTTGTATTGAGAATCTTGCCAAACAAATCGATTTCCCAACTTGCAACAGCTGGAAGTTGATAAGCTTTTACATAACTTCCTCCTCCCATACTAGTTGTTGTTCCTTGAGGAGCCAAGTTTATAGAAGGCAGATACGAGAGTTTTGCAGCAGTCAGCATCACTTTTGCTTCCTGTACACGAAGAGCAGCAGCCTGCATATCTACATTGTTTGCCAATCCTTCTTCAATTAAAGCCTGCAATTTTGCATCGCGAAAGACTTCTTTCCATGGCAAGTTTCCCATATTTGAAGTATCGGCAACCAACGTATCGGTAGCCGACGCCGGGTCACGATAGATGCCTGAGGCATCTATCGATTCCGGACGATCGTAAGCTTTATAGATGTGACAACTACTCATCATGGCAGCCAGACACATCGCACCTAATATTTGTTTTTTCATTATCGTCTTTATCATTTATGAGTTTTAGCAGTAGGAGAATATTGTTCGATTTCAGCCTCTACTTCACTTTCGTCAAGGCTATCCCATTCCATCGGCTTAATCTTCTCCTGTAGCCATTGGAATATAACAAACAGTACCGGAACAATGAAGATTTGCAGAATCATACCAATCAACATACCACCGATAGCTGAAGAACCCAGAGTACGGTTACCGTGAGCACCTACGCCAAACGCAAACATCAACGGAAGCAATCCGACAATCATAGCCAAAGAGGTCATCAAGATCGGTCGCAAACGAGCTGCCGCACCCAGCACAGCTGCCCAGGAAATACTCATACCTTGCTTACGACGGTCGAGGGCAAACTCTACAATCAAAATTGCATTCTTAGCCAACAGACCCATCAACATAATCAATGCAATCTGCATGTAGATGTCATTTGACATAGTTCCCAGAATCATCTTCAATGCTGGTATATTTCCTAATGCACCGAATCCGTTAACGAAAATAAAGCTACCCATCAAACCGAACGGAACTGAAAGCAATACAGCCAACGGAAGAATATAACTTTCGTACTGAGCACTCAGCAACAAGTAAACGAATACAAAACACAACACAAAGATAATACCTGTTGTACTACCACTTGTAGATGCCTCTTCACGTGCCATACCTCCTAATTCGTAACCAAATCCAGCAGGTAAGTTTTCCTTAGCAACTTCGGCAATAGCCTGCAATGCCTGACCTGAAGTGTATCCTGAAGCCGGAGCAACCATGACTTTCATAGAAGTATACAGGTTGAAACGGTTGATGATATCCGGACCATACACTTTCTTCATGCTGACAAACTGTGTAATAGGAGCCATTTCGTTACCACTACGAACTTTGATACTGTTCAGAGATTCCATGTTTTTAGTAGCATCCGGCTCAGCCTGAATCATTACACGGTACATCTTACCGAAACGGTTGAAGTTTGATGCATATAAACCTCCGAAGTATCCCTGCATAGTAGAAAGAATATCGCTCGGGCTGATACCGGCTTTCTTACAAGCTGCGGCATCGATATCCAGCTGATACTGCGGGAAGCTAGGGTTAAATGTTGTTTTTGCTGAGTTAATTTCAGGACGTGCTTCAAGCGCAGCTCTATAGTTATTGACTACTTCGAAGAAGTGATCCAAACTACCACCGGTCTTATCCTGCATATTTAACTCGATATCACTTGATACAGAGTAACCCGGAATCATAGGAGGAGCAAAGAACAATACCTGTGCATCTTTGATGATTTTCTGTGCACGCATGAACAATGTTGCATAAATAATATCAGAGTTCTGCATCATAGAACGTTCTTCCCAGTCTTTCAACTTGATAATGACAGAACCGTAAGAAGGTCCCTGACCACCAATGAAGCTATATCCGGAAATAATAGTACGAGATTCAACAGCAGGTTCGGCTGCAACCAAACTATCTACTTTAGCCAAAACTTCCATTGCACGTTCCTGAGATGTTCCAGGAGGTAAAGTTACAGCACCCATGATAGTACCTGTATCTTCATTAGGAACCATACCTGTAGGAGTGATCTTCATAAAGAATACCAGCAAAACAATAGAAGCAGCTACCAAACCTAATGATAACCATTTCTTATGGATAAAGAATACAACACGTTTCTTGTAACTCTTCAACAATGAATCGTAAGCAGCGTTGAATGAAGTATGGAAACGATCGATAACACTCATTTTCTTTGGCTTGTGTTCTGAATCATGTGGTTTCAGGAAGATAGCACACAAAGCCGGAGACAGTGTCAACGCGTTCAATGCAGAGAATGCAATAGAGATAGCCATGGTAATACCGAACTGACGGTAGAATGTACCTGCTGTACCTCCCATGAAACTTACCGGAATGAACACAGACATCATGACCAATGTAATTGAAACCAATGCTCCACCCAGTTCGCTCATGGCATCAATAGAAGCCTCACGAGATGATTTATATCCCTGGTCCAATTTTGCATGGACACCTTCTACCACCACTATGGCATCATCGACCACAATCGCAATGGCAAGCACCATCGCCGATAGAGTCAACAAGTTCACACTAAATCCAATCAGCTTCAATACGAAGAATGTAGCAATCAAAGCTACCGGGATAGCAATAGCCGGAATCAATGTAGAACGCATATCCTGCAAGAATACATATACAACAATGAACACCAGGATAAATGCTTCGATCAAAGTCTTGATTACTTCATGGATTGATGCATACAAGAAGTCGTTTGCATTTTGAGCAACGTCGATCTTCAGACCGGCAGGCAAACTTTCTTCTGCCTTGCTGATAACATCAAGCAGGTTATTAATAGTTTCAGTAGCATTAGTACCTGCCATCTGGAACACAATACAAGTTACAGCCTTATGTCCGTTTACTGTATTATTAAAGGTATAAGCCAAACGTCCGAGTTCGATACGAGCAACATCACCTAAACGAAGAACTTCTCCATTTGGCAATGCTTTAATAACGATATCTTCAAATTCTTCTGTCTGCTGCAAACGTCCCTTATAACGAATAGTATATTGGAATGTCTGATTTCCACGTTCACCAAACTGTCCAGGAGCAGCTTCAATATTCTGTTCGGCCAATACACCAGAAATATCAGATGGGACCAAATTATATTGCGCCATTACATCCGGCTTCAGCCAAATACGCATAGAGTAGTCCTGACCCATCACATTGGCATCACCCACACCCTTTACACGCTGAACTTCCGGAATCAAGTTAATCTTGGCATAGTTTTCAATAAACTCGATGTTATACTTATCTTCTGCATCGTACAAAGAGAAAATCAACAACATAGAGTTCTGACGCTTCTGAGTTGTCACACCGACTCTTGTTACTTCGGCTGGCAGCAAACCCTGCGCCATAGAAACACGGTTCTGTACATTGACCGCAGCCATATCCGGGTCAGTACCCTGGTTAAAATAAATACTGATATCGGCCGAGCCGTTGTTTGACGCACTAGACTGAATATACATCATGTTTTCTACACCATTGATCTGGTCTTCCAGCGGTGCAATAACTGAGTTCAATACAGTTTGCGCATTGGCACCCGTATAGGCAGCTCTTACCGATACGGTAGGAGGCGCAATATCCGGATACTGTGTTACCGGCAATGTAGCAAGGCCGATTATACCCAGGATAACCATCAAGATAGATATTACCGTTGACAGTACCGGACGATTAATAAATTTATCTAGTTTCATTCTATTCCTTAATAATATTATACGAATACATTATTCTCCTCACACAATCAATTGAAAGCAGTCTGGATATTTCCATCACGCTGATCCTGGAGGGCTTTTTGATATTTAGCTTCTTTTTGAGCAACAGTAATAGGAACGATCTTCTGTCCATCCTGTAAAGTTTGAACACCTTCCACTACTACCTTATCTCCTTCCTTCAAACCGCCGGTTACGATATAATTCTTACCGTCGTTCAAGTTAGAAACCTGTATTTCCGTATGTTTCAGTGTACTGTCTGCCTGCAATACATAAACGAATTTCTTATCCTGAATTTCCTGTGTAGCTGTCTGAGGTATCAAAATAATATTATCCATTGCATAAGGGAATACAACATTTGCCATACCTCCACTACGTAAAATATTTTGCTTGTTCGGGAAAATAGCACGCATGCTAACAGAACCTGTAGTCTGATCGATAACTCCACTTACAGCATCAATTTTACCTTCTGCATCATACATAGTACCATCAGAAAGTTGCAGTTTTACTGCCGGCATTTTTTCCAGCTGTTCTTTCAATGTACCACCAGCTTTTGTCAAAGCCAACAACTGTTTTTCTGTCATAGAGAAATATACATACATATCACCAATCTGAGAAACAGTTGTCAATGGTTGAGCTACCGATGCACTAACCAAAGCACCTACACGGTACGGGAAAGTTCCGATAACACCATCAGACGGACTTGTAACTGTACAGAAGCCTAAATTTTGTTTTGCAGCAGCATAAGCAGCTTCAGCCTGCGCCAGATTAGCCTTAGCTGTCAGCAAATTATTTACAGCTGTCTGATATTCAAAATCGCTGATAATCTTCTGTTCATGCAGCATTTTCTTATTTGCTTCTGTTTCTGTAACAGTCTTTAAATTAGCTTTAGCAGATTCTACACCAGCCTTAGCCTGGTCGTAAGCAGCTTTATACTGAGTTGGGTCTATCTGAAATAGAGCCTGACCCTTACGAACTGTAGCTCCTTCATCTACGCATAATTTCACTATGAATCCTGACACCTGAGGACGAATTTCAATATCCTGCAAACCTTTGATTGTAGCCGGATACTGAGTGGTCTGGCTACTAGAAGTTACTGTAACCGATTGCACAGCAAACTCGTTGTCACCCATTTTCATGCCGCCTTGGCCCCCACCACAGGCAGTCAAAACCGATACCCCTAAAGCCATAAGGGAAATTCGGCTAGAAAAAAAACTTCTGTTTCTTTTTACACTCATATTCATATTATAAAAAAATTAATGTTTTTCTTACCCTCGTTTTATCGTTTCAATAGAAAACTTTTTCAACCCGATTAGTTTTTAACCGTGCAAATATAATGAAAAAATCACTCACAAAACCAACTGTTTAACTAACAATAACCATAAAACTAGGATAGTTATTACATATAGCCAAATTAAAACGACTAATTGACAAATATTATCGACAGAAACTTCTGCATATTATACAAATTACAGTTTTTTTAAAGAAAAAATCTTCCATTTGTTATTTTATTCCTACATTTGCGCTACACATTAATTGATAATTCATAAAACCAATAAAATTATGGTCAAAATAACAAAAGAAGCCGCTTTGCTCTATCACTCACAGGGCAAACCGGGTAAAATTGAGGTCGTTCCGACCAAACCTTATCAAACACAAAGAGACTTGTCATTAGCATATTCGCCGGGAGTTGCAGAACCATGTCTTGAAATCCAGAAAAGTCCTGAAACAGCATACGACTATACTGCTAAAGGTAATTTGGTTGCTGTCATTTCAAACGGAACAGCTGTTCTGGGATTGGGTGACATAGGTGCCATGAGCGGAAAACCCGTAATGGAAGGAAAAGGATTATTGTTTAAAATATATGCCGGCATCGATGTATTCGACATAGAAGTAAACGAAAAGGATCCTGACAAATTTATCGAAGCTGTAAAAGCTATCGCTCCTACATTTGGAGGTATTAACCTGGAAGATATCAAAGCACCCGAATGCTTTAAGATAGAACAACGCCTGAAAGAAGAACTTGACATTCCTGTCATGCATGATGACCAGCACGGAACAGCAATCATCTCAAGTGCCGGTCTGATCAATGCTTTGGAAGTAGCAGGAAAGAAAATAGAAGATGTAAAAATCGTTGTAAACGGTGCTGGAGCTTCTGCCGTATCATGTACCAAGCTGTATGTATCGCTGGGTGCACGTCTGGAAAATATCGTCATGCTGGATAGTAAAGGGGTTATTTCCAAGCAGCGTACCGACCTGAACGAACAAAAGAAATATTTCGCTACCGATCGTACTGACGTACATACATTGGAAGAAGCGATCAAGGGAGCTGATGTTTTCCTCGGGCTGTCAAAAGGAAACGTACTTACTCAAGATATGGTAAGAAGCATGACAGATCATCCGATTGTTTTTGCTTTGGCAAACCCAACTCCAGAAATATCTTACGAAGATGCTATGGCATCACGCCCTGACGTATTGATGTCAACCGGACGTTCAGACTATCCTAACCAGATTAATAACGTTATCGGATTCCCGTATATATTCCGTGGAGCATTGGATACACGTGCTACTGCTATCAACGAAGAAATGAAACTGGCAGCTGTACGAGCTATCGCCGGCCTTGCTAAAAAGCCTGTACCTGATGTAGTAAATGAAGCATATCATGTCAACAACCTGACATTTGGTCCCGAATATTTTATACCGAAGCCAGTAGATCCACGACTGATAACAGAAGTTTCCATGGCTGTAGCTAAGGCTGCAATGGAATCGGGAGTCGCACGTAAGCAGATTACCGACTGGGAAGCATACAAGAATCATCTGCGTGAACTGATGGGTCAGGAAAACAAACTGACTCGCCAGTTATATGAAACAGCACGTCGCTGCCCGCAACGCGTTGTATTTGCCGAAGGAACTCACCCCAACATGCTGAAAGCTGCAGTAGAAGCTAAGGCCGAAGGTATCTGTAACCCAATCCTGTTAGGTAATGAAGAAAGAATAGCTAAGCTTGCCAAAGAACTCGACCTGAATCTGGATGGAATAGAAATCGTAAATCTCCGTCACGACCGTGAAGCAGAACGCCGCGAACGTTACGCACGCATACTGTGTGAAAAACGTGCCCGCGAAGGAGCAAACTTTGCCGAAGCAAACGACAAGATGTTCGAACGTAACTATTTCGGTATGATGATGGTGGAAACAGGAGAAGCCGATGCATTTGTTACAGGTCTGTACACCAAATATTCAAATACTATCAAGGTAGCCAAGGAAGTTATCGGTATACAGCCGGGATACAACCATTTCGGAACAATGCACATCCTGAATTCCAAGAAAGGAACATATTTCATCGCTGATACATTGATCAACCGTCATCCGGATACCGATACACTCATCGACATAGCAAAATTGTCAGTAAAGGCAGTACGTTTCTTCAATCAGGAACCGGTTATGGCCATGCTTTCATACTCTAACTTTGGTTCAGATACTGAAGGAAGCCCGGCAAAAGTACACGAAGCAATAAACTACATGCACAATGAATATCCGGAACTTGCTATCGACGGAGAAATGCAGGTAAAATTTGCCTTGAACAATGCATTGCGTGATGAAAAATATCCTTTCACACGCCTGAAAGGAAAAGAAGTCAATACGCTTGTATTCCCTAACTTAAGTTCGGCAAATGCAACTTATCAGCTTATACAAAATATGAGTGAGACAGAGGTTATCGGTCCGATTCAGATGGGATTGAACAAACCTATCCACTTTACCGATATAGAAAGTTCTGTACGTGATATCGTGAATATCACCGCTATTGCCTGCATCGATGCAATAGTAGATAAGAAAAAGAAACAATGTTAAACCCTTTATAAAAGGAAAAGCTGAAATCAGAAAATGAAGTAATTCTTCTGTGAATTTTAATTCGTCATTTTCCCGATTTCAGCTTTTCCTTTTTTATCCATAAACAAAAGCTATGAGAAAACCACTAACAAAAACCCAAAGTGTCATACTTACCCTGTTTTGGGCAGCTCTTTGTTTTGTAGTCCTGACTTCTTCTCCACGTATTGACGGACCGCTTATCACAATGCTTCTCATTTCAGGAGCTTTGGTATTTATTCCTATCGCTAAGTCTATGAAAAACAATAAATAATAAGCATTTACACATATTTAATTCACAAAATCAAATATTTTGATATTTTTTCTTTGATTTTATTTATCAAATGTTGCATAAATAAATTTTTATCTATATTTTTGTCACATCAAAAATTGATCAATTTAGAAAATCAAATAATCCAACAACTAAATAGATAATTTATGAATGCAGCTAAAGTATTGGAAGATCTGAAAAGAAGATTTCCTAATGAGCCTGAATATCACCAGGCAGTAGAAGAAGTGTTAGGCACTATCGAAGAAGAATACAACAAACACCCAGAATTCGACAAAGTAAATTTGATTGAACGCTTGTGCATTCCTGATAGAGTTTATCAGTTCCGTGTAACTTGGATGGATGATAAAGGCAATATCCAGACTAATATGGGTTATCGCGTTCAGCACAACAATGCAATCGGCCCGTACAAAGGCGGTATCCGTTTCCATAGTTCTGTAAACTTAGGTATCTTGAAATTCCTTGCTTTCGAGCAGACATTCAAAAACTCTCTGACAACACTTCCTATGGGTGGTGGTAAGGGTGGTTCTGACTTCTCTCCACGTGGTAAGTCAAATGCAGAAGTAATGCGTTTCTGCCAGGCGTTTATGTTGGAGTTATGGCGTCATATCGGTCCTGAAACAGACGTTCCAGCCGGAGATATCGGTGTTGGTGGTCGTGAAGTAGGTTTCATGTTCGGTATGTACAAAAAGCTGGCTCACGAATTTACCGGTGTATTGACAGGTAAAGGTCGTGAATTTGGTGGCTCATTGATTCGTCCTGAAGCAACTGGTTACGGAAATATTTATTTCTTGCTGGAAATGCTTAAGACACGCAACATAGATATTAAAGGTAAAACTTGTCTTGTATCAGGTTCAGGTAACGTAGCTCAGTACACAGTAGAAAAACTGATCCAACTGGGAGCAAAAGTTGTTACAATGTCTGATTCAGACGGTTATATTTATGATCCGGACGGTATCGACCGTGAAAAACTGGATTACATCATGGAACTGAAGAACTTGTACCGTGGCCGTATCCGCGAATACGCAGAAAAGTATGGCTGCAAATATGTAGCAGGTGCTCGTCCATGGAACGAAAAAGCAGATATCGCTCTTCCTTCTGCAACTCAGAATGAAATCAATGGCGACGATGCAAAAGCATTGATTGCAAACGGTGTAATCGCTGTTTCGGAAGGAGCAAACATGCCTTCTACTCCAGAAGCTATCCGTGTATTCCAGGAAGCTAAAATTCTTTATGCTCCGGGTAAAGCTGCTAATGCTGGCGGTGTTTCTGTTTCTGGTTTGGAAATGACTCAGAATTCTATCAAACTGAGCTGGAGTCAGGAAGAAGTAGACGAAAAACTGAAAAGCATCATGAAGAACATTCACGAAGCTTGTGTACAGTATGGTACAGAACCAGACGGTTATATCAACTACGTGAAAGGTGCAAACGTTGCCGGCTTCATGAAAGTTGCCAAAGCTATGATGGCTCAGGGTATTGTATAAACAGATTATCCCTAACATAAAAACAGAAACGGGTGGAATGCGAATAACGTTCCACCCGTTTTTTATATCAGTAAATACTGTTCACAACAAAAAAATCCTCCTTTATTCATAAAGAACAAGAAAGATTTTTTGAATGTTATCAATTCTTTACTCTTTCAAAGACAAAGAATGAGTATCCCAGTTGTAAACAACAGTATATATCGTATTTGTGTTTATGACTTCTCCTTCATCTTTTCCCCAATCACCATTTAATGTATTCGTTTCTGAATCAGAGTTTGTCAAAGTCAACTGATAACTGAAAGAAACACCTTCAGAATAGGGAAAATAAACAATATCTCCATTGTCTAAAGCTACAGTTCTATCTCCAGCAGTCACTGTAAAATCATATTCCTGTAACCAATCCCCGATCACCTCCGACAGATTTAGGCTTACAGCAAATGTAATCGTAGGAACCTGAACTTTCAATCCAGTAGTTTCTCCCCGTTTTACGACAAAAGGAACTTCCGTATAATAAACAGGCTCACCTTTCTCTTCATTAGTCCAGCTTTTTTCCACTCCATAATTCGGACTATACACTTTCAACATATAATCATCTGCAGCATCCAATTCGATTTTATTCTGCATTTCTTCAGTAGAAAGTGTGCGAAGCATCTCACCCCCCTTCCACAATTCAACAGTCCAGATTATATCATCAGTTGAACGCGAAGCGACTTCTGCCACAGTTTGCGATTGGACTTCTATACCAGAAACAGACATATAACCTGCCCCAGATAAAACTTCTTTTTGCTGACAACCAATCAGCAAAAAGATTCCACACAATATATAAAGTATATTTCGTTTCATGACTTCATCTTTTATTTATCAAATGCCAAGGAAATATCATCTATCTTCAAAATACTTCCCATATGCACAGTCCAATCGCCAATCACTGGATAAGTTATAGTTGTTCCTAAATCAAAATCACTCTGAGAAAGTGAAGTTTTATTCGAGGCCAAAAACTGCACACATATAGAAGTTGCTTTCTCAAAAGGTTCAGTATAATTAAAATCAACTGTGGCGTGTCCATATTCACCATTTTCTTCCGAAGAGGCAGCAGGTTCATACGTTCCAGTTGCAATTTCCCGATCTCCATTCTTTAAAGACACAACAACCTTGAAAGCATCAGAATTATAGGGCTTATATTTATACCAAAAAGACATCGAAGTTGGACGAGAACCAAAATCATGCCCTTGTATAATACCAGAGTCATAAGTTCCAATAAACAAGCTACCTACCATAGCACCACCGACATAAGTACCCGCAGTATTGGCATAGCCATCACCACATCCCGAAAGATACATCAACGCAGCTTTTGTGCCTCCATGAGCATCTTCTGTATAACTGACACAGGATGCAAAGCAACCTTCATACCAAATTCCAAAAGCATACGTTCCTCCTTGAGCTTTATCGTTGTTTGTTGCCCACCAAGACGAGCTGGCATTACCTTCTGCATAAGGATGGAAAGTGTAATAAGTTTTATCCTTAGAGGGCCATGTACCCGATTTTTTCTTTTCCTCAATATACCATTCTTCCATATCCGAATTCGGTAACTGTTGCGGAGTTTCCAGCACCACATCCACTGGCTCTGTTTCGATACCCTCACGATAAACAGCACGTATCTGATATTGCTTATCCACAGGATAGTCGTCAAACTGTACCAAGCGATCACAGTCTATCCATTGCTCGTCGCCTTTCTTACGATATTGATATTGAATTTTCTGCGAAATCGTTTCGATATCTCCAGTCTTTATATCACAGCTGTCTACACTAAATTCCTTACACCAGAAGTTTCCCGGATTAGTTACGATAGAGAACTCCGGCTTATTACACTTAAGTGTATAAACCCGATTTACTGTTGCATCTTCACTAGCCCAGCGGTTATTGGCCTTCACATCCACTTCTATTGTTGACGTAACAGTTGCTCCCTTATTCGTCATCAGCTGTGGTAATAAAGAAGTAAAATCCAAAACAGCCTCCGTTGCTCCAACTTCCGGTAAGGAAATACCTAATGCATTTTCAATCGCAGACTTATCTTCAGCACTAGACAACAAATATTCTTTTCCTTGTTCCAATCCAGCAAACTTAGTATCTGCCGAATTAAATTTCAACTTCAACTCCTGCAAGGCAGATGAAAGTTTCAAACGAATAGTTGCCGATTTTTTTTCTGTTTCAGCGAACGAGAGCTCGTTATTCAGAAAACCATCCGATTCCAATTTCGGCTTAGGCATAAACTCTGAAGGTATCGTTTCAGCAATAGAAACCGTTTCCGTTTCAAGTTTCTCAATAGAAATACCTACTCCCGATGAAATTTCTGAATCATCCAGACCTAATGTAACCTTTACATGAGTCTTTACTGCAATATTTGCAAACTGCTCCTGATCCGGAATATCATATACGACCTCTTTTCCCGTACCAGATAAACGGCCATGGAAAACCAGCTTCACTGACGAACCTGCACGAAAATAAGCACTCTTTCCTGAATCAGCATCCAGATCGACAGACTCACTGCCTACAGATACTGTTACGAAATAGGATTCATACATCTTGTTCAGACTCTCTCTGTTATAAATGACAGACAACAGAGAATTGGCTACAGAGCAAGATATAGAAGCTGAAGTCATTTCTCCTTTTATCACTTCCCGTGCATTCAAACTTCCTACATAATAGGGAGCATCCAATGCAATCACTGGATTATCACCATACGTAGCAGTCAAATCGTACAGGCCTTCCTGTAATAAAACATATTCCTTACAAGTTCCCTTATAGGCAGATTTATCGGTACCACTATATAGAATCTTCAACTGAAACATTTCTGTCAGCGGATCTTCCAACTCAGAAGGAGCTTTACGTGAATATGCTTTATTATCCTCATCAGTCAAGGTAACAAGCAATCCCGTTTTGCCAGATAAATCAGTTTCCTCATTCTCCTGACACCCTCCCAGTAGCATACATAGCAGCAGCGAGCACAAGCCTCCTATCCACTTCATATATTCAATAACTAATTTATTCATAACCTAATTCAAATTCATCTACCCACAACGTACTGCCGTCGCCAACCTGTCCGATTACTTTCTTTCCATTCTCATCAAAATCACCGCCATACTTACTGGAAGTAGCAACAATCGCGATTTTCGCAGGTTTCGATTCAGTATTACTATACTTAATATCAAACTCAAATTTCGTATATTCAGTAACAGTCTCTGTACCAATAAACTCACCATAAGCTATTTCCTGTCCGGCATCATCCCATAATCTTAAATAAATATGGCATTGATCTGTTTTCAGATTTCCGGGAACAGTACCAGCGTATGTAACAGGCATTGATTTATATTTATAATACCCACTCAGTTTTGTAGGACGGGCTCCAGAATAAGCACGTCCAAACGACGGACCCGACTCAGGTTTTCCTACATTCGTTTTATAAGTCCCGATAAACAAATTACCGGCAGCAGCACCGACCAATAAAATATCTCCGTACGTATACATTTTGGCAGCCTTTCCTTTATAAGCATCACTACCTGTAACAGGTACGGTACTCGACTCCTTATAAATAGTCACTCCCTCATTACCTGTAGCCCAATAAGCCTGTGGATCATCCAGATTATCGGCAACAGGGTTCGGATACCAAGTTTTTCCATCCTGTGTCCAAGTTTCGAAATTCATGTTGGGAAGAGTCACAATCGTTTCCGTCTGGAAAGAATATACATCGCCTTCACTACCTCCAGCCAGTGCCCGTACTTCATAATCCGTACCACTCTGCAACCCCGTAAGTTCAGCAGAATAAGAAGTGCTTCCTGTTTCAGTAATAGCCGAATTATCCAATTTCGTCCATTCCTCATTACCTTTCACACGATATTCCACAGAGATATCAGTTCCAGCACGAAAACTTCCACTGATATAAGCCTTAGTAGCCCATGCATTTACTTTTTCTACAGAAGCGGCTACCGATGATTTCTGTACATCCACCGTCCAGTCGCATATATATCTGCCATTACGGTAAGCCTTAAACACACGTGGACGAGTAAAATCCGTTACTGTTGCCGGATCTGGATCTAATACTGTTTTTGAGCCCTCCAGATTTAATTTTTTAATCTTGATATTCCGGTAATCAGCATCTTCCGTGACATAAATAATAGCAACATGATTATATAAGTCCAATGAAGGAGCAGTACCCGACTGATTCTCCACCTCAATCACACGTTCAATTTCTTGCTTTACAGTCACCCTCCACTGATAATCCTGATAAGTTTTCAACAAGATTCTAACTGGATTCGTAAAATCAATAGCCGTATTGGCATTAGCAGGAAGTTCTGACAGCGAACTAAAACTGAAATTAGGAAAACCATTCGGTTTAATACATGCTGCAACATCCGGAGAGATTGAAGCTTCCGTATTGGCAATCAGTTTCGTAACAGGTAAACTGTCAATAAAAGCATCCTCCCCTATAGTAAGTTCAATAGTACGAGCCTGATTATTGAACACAGCCTCCCCTTGCATTCCTTCCACCTGAAATTCCTGAATTACTCCCTCAATATAAGGGTAAGGAATATCATTTTCTATACACGAAGACATGTTCAGCAATAAAAGAAAAGCAAAGCTATATTTCAAAGCCTTCATTATCATAATCCATCAGTTTAAAAATAGGTACAGATACCTATATTTATCGAAAATATATTAATCTTAAAATCAGCCGAGCTCTGACGGTACGAACCATGTTCTACCTGATTGGTTGTCTGTTCAATCCATTTAAAATCCAAACCGACAACATTAATCGACACCTCGACTGCCATATTGTTCGTAACGAAAGCCGTCAAGCCCGGCGCCGCACCAATCTGTAAACGATGAGAGGTCTGATAGGTACCCGTAGCTTTCTCATCCGACCCGGACAACGTTTTTCCCTGACCATATCCATACGTCAGACGAAGCTCATTGAAAAAGCCAAAAACTTTACTGTTTCCCAGCCCCATATATGTGCGTAAAAATCCGGCAGCAGTATATTCATGCTCCAGATATTTATAATCGCTGATATCGAATGTCAGGTCATCTCCCAAATCCAGATTAATACTACCTATATCCGCATAGGTACGGTTATAATTCAAACGCACACCGGCAGCCATATTATCACGGAAAAAATATCCGGCATATGGACTTACCTTAAAGGTATACCCTTCACCGTTTACATCATCCAATATCAGAAGCTTATAATTATCACCGGTCAATTCTGTATAAGAGAATGTGACACCTCCCATCCACGATCCTTTCGGAACAAATAAGGAGGGCTTTATATTACGATCATAACCTTTTCGTGCGTAGACCGAAGTTACGCACAAAAAGGTTAATAATAAAATGAAATATTTCTTCATGCAAACATTAATAGTATGACAATTCAAAATCATCTACCCAAAGGGTACTGCCAATCGCCAGCTGACCAATTACATTCATTCCGTCAAAATATCCACCATAACGGCTAGAAGTTGCTACAATTGCAATCTTATCAGGACGTTTGTTTGTTACTGTATATTCTATAGGAATTTCAAAATGTGTGTATTCTGAAACAGTTTCATTTGTTATGAAATGTCCTTCGCCGATAGTTTCACCTCCCGACCATAACTGAATATAAATATCACACTCATCTTTTTCCAATTTTTCAGACGGAACACTTCCATCAGACATTGTTGCCCCCGGCTGATATTTAAAGTACCCTGACAACTTAGTCGGACGAGCTCCTGAATAATCTCTACCAAATGTTACACTTGAAGCAGGATCTTGGGCATTTGTTTTATAGCTTCCAATAAAAATATTCCCTGCGGCTTTTACTTTTACAAAAACAAACATAGTAACTTCTACAGTCTGCAACTGAGCAGCCAACCCACTATAAGAGTCACTGACTCCTACACTATTAGAGTTTCCTCCTAAAGTCACACCCTCATTTCCAGTTGACCAATAACTATTAGAAGCATCAGCATTCGGATACCAGTCCTTTTCATTCTGACTCCATGTATCAAAGTTCAGGTTCGGAATTTCCACATACGATTCTGTAGTAAACGTACAAGTTTCACCTGCTTTATCTCCACACAAAATGTAATATTCGTACTCCGTACCGAAATCTAGCGGGGCAACCTTTGCTGAATAGTTCTTGGTGCCTTCTTCCTGAACAGCTTCAATTGTAGTCCATTCAGCATCGGCTTTCTTCTTGTAACGGAACTGTACCGGAGAAGTAATTTCCGCTAAATTACAAGAACCCGACAAATAAGCAAACTGTCCCCAAACCTTAGAAGCATCGTTCTTAATATCGCTGGTTACCATATCAGCACTTTCCTGCTTGGTAGGTACTTTTACTGTTACGTCGTACTGATGAATAGTCTGGTCTACAGATATATCGAATCCGGCATTACCTTCCGTAATATCCAGATTTACTTTATAGTGATAAGCAGCTTCCGCTTTCGAAGTGATTTCCTGAGAGAAAGACTTTCCATTACCGAAATCAACTTTTACAGTCAAAGGCTGACCAGCTTTTACATAAGCAGCACGTGCTTCATCTTCTACAAATGGAATGCTCAGCGCATCAGCACCTTCTATATAACATGTATAACCAGCAAAAGTAGATTTAAAAGTTTCCGAACAATTTACAGAAACCATTGTCTGAGCCAGCTTACAAGTAATGTTTACATTCTTTGCCTTATTGGCTTCGATTACTACATCTTTTTGTCCTGCATAATAAGGCTGAGCATCAAAGCCCTGAGTTTCCATATTCTTGTCGGCTGAATATGCCTTGATGGTATATGTAGCAACAGGCAATATCACATCATCTAAGTTTCTCCAATCGTCGGCATGCTGTACTACAGCATTCGACTCATCTAATATATCGACAGCTATTGCTTCCGATTCAGTTATGTCAGCACGAGTTTCTACACCCTTATTAACATCAATGGAAGACAGCTGGAGATAACCATATCCTTTGGCTTCATCTATTTCTGACTGGCAGGAAGAAATCAGTCCTACACCCAGAAATAATCCTATCATTATATTTGTTAATTTCATAAACTCTTACTCTCCTTTCTTTGGATTTACAATAACTGTAATATCTCCGTCATTAGTATTTACTCCATCTGAAACTGCCAAATTGAACGTACTGCTTCCAGATGTTACCACCTTTGGAATCAAAACTAACAATCCTCCCAACTTAAAGATAAACTTTGTACAAGTTCCAGCATGTAGCTGAATGTACTCCTCTCCTGTTACAAGTCCTAAACCTATGATCTTTTCCTTTAGTCCATCATCCATATTACAGATGTCAAATGTTTTCGGTAAGCCTACCCCGCCTAACATAGCTGCAATCTCACCCGAAATAGTCACATTCAGATGTTTAATACCATTAGGAGCTAAGATGTGAACATCCTGCAAACCTGCAATATCAGAATCACCATGGGTACAAGTATAAGTAGCAGGCAATCCTTTGAATGTGATAGAAGCTTCCGGTTCTTCACCACCACCTTCACCCGGGTTTTCCGGACCTTCATAAATAATATTACCTACAGGGATTTTAATTGTTTCACCCACTTCAGTGAATGTCAGGTCAACTATAATACCGATAGAAATATAAGAATCTGTAGAACCGTCTTCTGTCAGTTGAATATTAAAAGAATCTCCACCAGCCAAATAAGATTCGCTACCCTCTGCATCAGAAGGCTTCTGAATAGTTACTTTCAATTCAATAAAATTACCTTCTACAGAAGTTGCCTTGATAGAAGCATTCAGGCTGTTCTGGCGTTCAGGAACCTGAAAATAATATTTCTTACCAAGAGAACTCTTATCGAATATTTGGGTGGCACCATCTCTATTATCAACTATTACTGAATAATCATCTTTAAAAGCTTCTTCAAACGAGCTTGTCAAACCTATTGATACTTCAACACATGCCAGTTTACAAGTCAGATCAACATTTGTAGCAATACCCTTCTTTACAGAGAAAGTCTGTTCCCCTTTAAAATAAGGACGCTCGGATACTGTTACATTTTCACCTTCGTAATTGTAAGCAGTTACAGCATAGCTTCCTTCACCCAAAGGAAGAACTACCTTACCGTTTTCGTTCTTCAATTCACTGACTTTACCTCTGGCTGCTTCTTCCTGAGTTTCAGTATTTGTTACAACCAGTGTATAATTGTCTACATTTACATCTTCTTCATTAAAGCTTCCGGTAGTAGTTCCGCCGTCTACAGTTTCTCCGGCACGACTTATTGTTACTCCGTTATAAATAGATGCCAGGTCAAGCTCCAGTGTACCGGCATTTTCTCCGGCTCCTCCTTTACCCAAAAGTTCATCACGCATTTCGCAAGATGACAAACTTACAATAAGGCCTAAAAGCCATATTAAACTCTTATATTTTTTCATTTTATTCGTATTTTATCTTAATTTGGAATGTAATCACCCGGGATATTAACAGTAACATCTTCTTCTGTTACCCCACCATCAACAGTAATAGTCAAGCCCAGCTTACCTCCTGCAATAGCTGTTTTATTCGGCTTGATAGTCAAAGTATAAGAATAGCAAGGTTTCAAATCGATTACCTTAGAAGTATCGAAACCATCAACAGATACAGGTTCACCATTTTTATCGATTAAAGAGAAGGACAAAGTAGCATTTGTACCTTCATCACCGGTTTTCAGATAAAGCTGCTGACCTTCATTCGACTTGTTCATAGTCCAAGCCTCATCCATATAGTCGGTCTTTACAGTAACGGTACAATCCTGGAAGTAATCTTCGAATGCATCGTTATCACCATTTCCTTTATAAACCAAAGTAATTCTGGCATTGGCAGGTTTACAAAGAATAGAAACAGTTTTTTTATCACCTTGAGATACCGTAAATGTCTGACTACCCTTTACGTACAGTTTGTCGTAACCAGCAGCAACATCCTCTCCATAATAAGCGGTCAGTGTATAAGAAACACCAAAATCAACTTTCTGTTCTACATCCAAATCTCCATAAAGCTGATCTGTATAAACAGGTTCTTCTCCTTTATATAGAGATACCTTATAATTGTTTACGTTACGGTAAGCGCTCTCATCTACAGCGCGACTATAAGACAGATTGGTCGACAAATCAACCATGATACTGCCTTGCCCTGAAACACTCTCCTTTCCTTCTTCACCCGAGCAACTGCCTAAAAAAGCCAGTAACATTACAGAAGAAAGAACTTTTAAATAGTTTTTCATTTTCATTCAATTAGTAATTTTATTTTTTCGGGGCACAAAGTAATAGAATTTTCAGCTTATCGAAAAGGTCTGTTTTTTTTATTTTTGTTCTATTTTTTATCTTTCCATACTTATACCATATCATAAAGTATCGAAACTCATATATTTTACTAATATTGTTTTAGTCTATTTTTCATAAATACAGTATAAAAATTAAGATGGAATTAGCTTCCAGCCTGCTTTTTTTGTTGTATATTTGCCACGTCAACGATAATTAAAAAGAAACATGAATTTTAAAAACATTTTAATCGGAATCACCTTATCCTTATCCACAATATCCTGCATTCAGGATGAAGCATTAAATGTAGAAGCGGCAATAGACGGATGCAGTGGAGCAAATATCCAATTAATAAACATCAATGAAATAAGCAGAGAAATCGAGATCTTCGTTTTCGAAGGCTCTAATATAGCAGCTCAGGAATTGAATTTCACTCTCCCTGACGGGGCTACCATCAGTCCAGACCAATCTCAAAGCAAGGACAATCCACCTTACTACGATTTCAGCACTGAAAAAGAGCGTACCTTCACTGTCACATCCGAAGATGGAAGTAACAAGGCAACTTACACAGTTAATCTATACACAATAGAGCTGCCTTTAAAATATTCATTCGAAAACTTAAGAGAAATCAATCCATATCATGTATTATACCTGACTGATGTAAATGGTATCATGCAATGGGCTAGTGGTAATCAGGGATATAATTTATGCGGCATGGCAACCAATGCCATACAATATCCGACATCACAGGCTGACGGAGGAGTAGAAGGCAAATGTGTAAAACTAGTTACTCAGTCAACAGGAACCTTTGGTATGAATACCAACCCTAAAATGCCGATTGCAGCTGGAAATCTCTTTATCGGCTCTTTCAACATGACTTATGCTATTATTGCTCCACGACAAGCAACTCAGTTCGGCTTCCCCTTCACACGGAAACCTCTGAAAATGTCGGGATACTACAAATATAAACCGGGAGCAACATTAACAGACCAGAACGGAAATGTAATTTCAGGAAAAACTGATACCGGTGATATCTATGCCGTGCTTTATGAAGCACCCAACAGTGACTTCTCGCTGGATGGTGACTTATTTACGGAAGGCAACGAGAAGGCAAAAAACATTGTTTCAATGGCACGTATAGACAAAACAGAAGCAACCGACCAGTGGACCAGATTTGATCTGGACTTCAAGCTCCAAAATGGTAAAACCATTAATGAAGATAATCTGAAAGCTGGTAAATATAAACTTGCTATTGTCTTCTCTTCCAGCATTCAGGGAGCCTATTTCGAAGGGGCTATAGGAAGTGAGCTTTGCATTGACGAAGTAGAAATAACTTGTGAATAATACAATTCAATCATCTAGATATTCGAAACAGGAATATGAAAAAATATATATTTATATTAGCTGCGGCACTTACTGCAGGAGCAAATTTATTACATGCACAGTCTACCGAACATAAAGGTTTGCTATGGTCATCCCTACATGGACTAGATTACGAATTCAAGGCAGGAGTCAATATCGGAGGAACTTCACCGCTTCCTCTTCCAAAAGAGATCAGAAGCTTGGACAGTTACTCACCGGGACTTGCCATAACAATTGAAGGAAACGCAACAAAATGGGTTGATGCTGCCCAGAAATGGGGAATAAGTCTTGGAGTAAGACTTGACAGCAAAGACATGACCACACGTGCTACAGTAAAAAATTACGGAATGGCTATCTTCAACGAAGTAGGCGGAAAAGTAGAAGGCCTTTGGACCGGAGGTGTCAAAACCAAAGTCAAGATGTCGTATATCACTATTCCATTGTTGGCAAACTATAAAATCAATAATCGCTGGAAAGTTGTAGCCGGCCCTTATTTCTCATACATGATGGATGGAGATTTTTCAGGAGAAGTTTATGAAGGACATTTGCGCACTCCCGATGCTACGGGAAGCCGCATTGATTTTGAAGGTGACAACTCAGCTGCATATGACTTTTCTGATGAATTACGTCGTTTCCAATGGGGTATTCAGGCTGGAGGAAGCTGGAAAGCTTACAAACACCTCACTGTACACGCCGATTTGACATGGGGACTCAATGACATATTCAAGAAAGACTTCAATACTATTTCCTTTGCCATGTACCCCATTTATCTGAATTTCGGATTTGGCTACGAGTTTTAACCTCGCATAATGGAAATACATATTTTTCAAGCCTTTCATCAAATTTTCAGCTATTGAAGAAAACGTGAGGGCAAACCAAAGATCAGGCTCTTTCCAAAAGAGTTTATTACATTAAGAATCAACCACTTTACTTACTATAAAAAAGGCTCTATCATTCTCCCAAATACGATTGATAGAGCCTTTTTAGTTTATATCAGATATCTATATTTTAGGATTCACTGCATACTAAAAAAACATGAGCATAAATTCAAGAAAACTTGCCCAAGAATTGGATAAAACATCAGCATGTTTTTTTATAATTTGTACAAATAAAAAGAGGTGGTAAAGTAATAATACTTCACCACCTCTTCTCTTCTTGTTAAATATCTAGAAATTACTTATTTATGATTGTTACATCATCAATCAGCAATTTACTACCTACTGCAGCATTGTAACTAGCTCCATCAGCACTTGCTGAGAAAATAACAGCAAACTTGTACAATTTTGAAGAATCGTAATCTTTTACGTATTCCAAATTCAATTCAAATGGTGCATAAGCTTCTACAGCTTTATCATTTGTAAATACAGCTTTAGCTACAATTTTATCAGAAGTGTAAATATTACCACCATTCAAAGTCTCATCTTCACTAGAAACTTCATAAAGCACTGCACTTAAAGAGCATTTATCAGTAACACCAGCCTGCAATTCACCATTTGCATTATAAAATTCAGCACCCGGAGTATATTTATAAAAGCCTGTTACTTTAAGCGGTTGTTTGTCATACATAACACCAAAGCTTGTAGTAGCCATAGGATCTCCTCCTAATGCACCAAAAGCATTAAATGTTCCTAAAAATGCTGTAGCTGCTGTTACCTTAGGAACAGGAGTACCCCAAATGTCTCCACCTTTAGTATCTACAGATTCCAGCAGAAGAGCCTTTTCACCTGCATGTACATCGTCGGTAGAAGGACGTACTGGATATTCTCCTTCATAAGTAATACCACCCAACGCTCCCATTTTTTTAATTAACAGGACAGCATCGTTACAGCAAGCCCATCCATTCAATATAGGACAATCCTTTTCTTCAGGATACAAACTACTACCATAACTCCAGCTTTCAAAATCATAGAAAGAAGCATTACCAGAAATAGAAGCTACATATTCTACTGTTGTTCCATTTTCAGCAGTAACTGTATAAGTTACAGTCTTGCCATTTGAGAAATCCTGTGCTACACCACTTGCAGGAGTAACTGTCGCTTTTTCAGAAACTTCAATAGTCGGAACTAAAGCCGTAAGATATTCAGCTTTTGCAGTATCAGCAACCATGAAAGTAATAGTCTTAGATTCTTCGTTGATAACCACATCACCAACAACCAATGAATCTACAGCTGCAACTTCTTTGTCGAAAACAAAAGAAAGGATCTTAGCTTCACTGCTTTCTGTACCAGAAAGTTTAGTACCAGAATAAGCTACTTTTACAGTATAAGGTACTGGAGATCCCATCAGTTTGACATCATCTATATCCAAATCGAGTTTAAGAGTTTTATCTTCAAAAACTCCATTTGCTTTGATTCCAGCAGACAGCAGCCCTGTTACGTCCATCGAAGAAGTTGCTGTAAAAGTATATTTACCATTTCCAGCATCAGTCAACTGGCAACCACTTACTTCAATATCACCTAGTTGCATTCCACTGAAAGAAAAGTTACTGATTTTTAAATCTACAGTATTTTCTCCAGCATTAGTCACAGAAACAAGCTGAGCAGGAACATTACCAGCAGGAACATCTCCAGTTTCCATTTTCAACGTAACATTCAATGCTCCTTTATAATTACCTGCAACATTAGCACTGACCGGTACTGTTACAGCAGGTTCATCATTATCACTACAAGAAGTGAACAAGCTCACTGTACACAATACAGCAAACAAGTAAAAAAACAAATTCTTTTTCATTTGATACCTTAAAATTTTATTTTTATTAATCGATGCAAAGTAATAACCTTTCAGACGAACTGACAAGGTCTAATTTTAATATTTTTGTTCTATTTTTTAATATCACATTGATAGCTCACATGTAAATCATTAATTTATAAAGTAAAACAGATTATTTAGTCTGCTTATGAATAGTCTATATTTCAAAAAACATATAACTTTGTAGAAAGTTTTAAACGATGGAAAAAGAATTACCCAAAATAGATTTACCGGAAGAATGGATTGTAGGAACAGGCATAAGCAAGGAACTTTTAAGCTTATACACCAATTTTCCCTGCCGGATAAAATCGGAAATTTTCGTTCTGTGTATGAGCGGTGAGGTAGAAGCATCAGTTAACCTGAACCGAATAACTGTACGTGCCAACGATTTTGTGACAATCATGCCCGGAACAATTCTTCAGATACATAGTGTAAAAGGAGAAATGGAGCTATACTTCGGAGGGTTTTCATCGAAATATGTAGAACAGGCTAACTTAAACCGTTCTACAATGAACACTTTATACATCACTTTAGGACGCCCGCTCATTACCCTCCGTCAGGAAGGTGCTGCACTGCTGAAAGATTATCTCTGTTTTTTGATAAAGCTGTATGAATTCTTTAACGAGAATACCCGAAAGTTCATAACTCCACACCTCTATAATAATATACATATAGGTATAGCAGCCATGTACAGCAACCGGGCAAATGAAAACAAAAGTAATTTGTCGAAGAGCGAAATATTATGCAAAAACTTCACTCAGCTGGTCATGCAGAATTACAATAAAACACGTAATGTAGCATGGTATGCCGAAAAGTTAGGAATAACTCAAACACACCTCTGCACTACGGTAAAACAGGCAACGGGAAATACCTGCATGGAAATTATTTCGCGCATGGTTATCATGGATGCAAAGTCGCAACTAAAATCAACAAATCTTTCGATTCAGGAGATCTCAGACTCGCTCAACTTTGCTAACATGTCCTTTTTCGGAAAATATTTTAAAAGATATGTGGGGATGAGCCCGCTGGATTACCGGAATAACGGATAAAATCAAGTAAACTTCTAACTCATTTAATATAAGAAGGGACATTCAGTAAATAGTATAAAATTAGCCAACTAATTCATACACAAAGTGTTGCAAATTAGTTGGCTTTTTTGTATCTTTAGGTATTCCCCCGAAAATAAGGTTTGACGGCCAAAACGGGGGAAATATCCAAACTAATAAGATATGGCAAAGATAGTGAATATTTCAGAAATTCACCCTACTTTGGGTTTTACAGAATTTGATATTCTGGAAAAATATCGCAAGAGTTTTAATGAGAGTGAACTGGGCAGGCTTCATTCAGTGTTTCCTTTTGAAGTTATGGCAAAAAACATGGGGCTGTCTGAAAATCGTCTTGGCCGCAGGAACATATTCAGTCCTTCCGCAAAGATTGCCATTATGGTCCTAAAAGCCTATACCGGACTCTCTGACAGACATCTTGTGGAACATCTTAACGGCAACCTACATTACCAGATGTTCTGCGGAATCATACCTAATCCTCTTTCTTTCAGAGTGCGTGTCTCATCGACAGAAAAGCTGTTTCCTTCGATGGCGCAGCTGTGTGCTGAGAACAGGATTTCATTGTATTCGATAAAATCCTGTGGACTGAATTTGTCAGCGACAATCTCTTTGTATCGAGATACAAGATTATCGTATTGTATTATTAGTTTTTCATCCATTGCATTCGTAGACTTTGGTCGTATTTATAACTCCTGCAGAGTCACATTCTTCGCCATCACGCACAAAAAATCCCTCCTGAATAAGACAATGATATTCTGTTTCCGGCATCAGGATGCGAGTTGCTTCTCCGTCTATATATAGTTTGCACTTTACAAATTGAGAATTTTCAAGTTTCCCAATTACGTCAATTTGAATTTTTGTTGCCATTTCCATTATATTTTTAGTATTAAACAAAGAAATCACAATCATAGACATCTTCACCGGATGGGAACTTTACTCTAACGCAGTAGTTTCCACAAACAATGAATCTGTCAGATATAATGGTTCCGACCTCTCCTGTGTTCGGATCTGTTACCTGATAGCCGGGCTTCATCTTATTAAGTTCAGACTTCATCTTGTCAGAGGTAAAAACAGTAACATTGCAACCACATTGCTCATAATATATCAGTCCCATATCAAGTGAATCGGTAAATTGTTTAACTATATCCATTATTTCCTGTTTACTGAGTATAGTTTTAGTTTCAAACTGCTGCACTTTCACATCAGGAAACTTCTTTATAAAATCTTTCTTTGTCATAAAATTTACTTTGATAAAATATTATCTATTTTTTGTTGTTCTTTATCTACAAAGTTAGATAGTTCTTCTTCAAAAGACTGTCTTTTATATAACAGAAATGTACTAACTGCATAACAATATAAAGACATTAATTCCACAGCTTTATTGTAATTATTGCTTTTATTATCAAGTATTTTCTGCGCATCTTTCTCAAAATGAGGAATAATCTCTTTTATTCTTTTATTCATAGTTGAAATATCATTTAAAAGATCATCGGGAACATACATACCTTCTTGCTTACTTATATTCAGTTTGCCAAGAATCTGAATCCATTCGCCAAACACTTTACGGATAGACATAAGTTCCATCAGAATTTTCTTTGCAGATTCTCTATTCCCATATTTTATTAACCTAACTCTCATTAAGTTATTGCAATATTCATCTTTAGATGCCATTTCATCAATAAAATGCCTATCATCTTCCGTAAAAAAAGACCTTGTAAATTTCATGGTATAATCTACAACCATAATAGGATTCATAGGAGTATATATAATCAAAATTGATTCAATTAGTTCATCTAATCTATTTTGTTCTACCCCATGTTTAAGCAATAATATTTGAAGTTCTGTATTAGCCTTGTTTTGTTTATCAGATTGACGAATATTCCAATAAGCGACAATCAAAGCCATTAAAGTAACAATCGAACCTATAGCAGTCCAATCTATTGTAAATAAATTAAATATCATATTATCTTATCTGATTTCATAATACTTACACGGTTTCTTCCTCGCTGTGATTCGCTTCTGTAGCACACGACAGTACATAGTACAATTCGCACAAACTTCATAGTGCTTACACTGGCTACAGTGCTTATCATTAACAACAGGGAAAATAGAATTAATAAACTCCAGCATGGTAACATCTTCAAATCCGGATTCTTTTTGAGCTTTCAGACAATCCTTCATTGTTAATCCAGATTCTTCCACAAGTTGTTTTGCCAGTTCTGTTTCATTGTGAGAACAAACAAGAAACTGAACGGCAGACCATATTCCATTATTGAATTGCTTTCCCATCACTATTTTCCCTTACTTCATAATGTTTACAAGGTTTCTTTCTCGGTGTGATCCTTTTCCCTAACCAATGACATTGCATAGTACAATTATCATGCTGAATATAGTAATGCTTACACTTACTACAGTTATCTACACCATCTTCCTCAAAGGCATAATCAATAAAATCTAATGTTTTTTGACAGACTAAACCAAAATCTGATTCCAGTTCCAAACAGTTACTTTTAGTCAATCCGGCACAATGAATTAATTTCTTTGCATCATGCTTATTGTCAAATTGCAGAAGTACCCTAACAGAATACCAGATTCCTCTGCAAATTTCTTTTTTCATTTCAAATTTTCTTTTTTTCATATCACTATCTTAATTTTACTCCTTTACTAAGATTCCTAAGTTCTTTCAACTGGACTACCATACGATCTAAAGCATTATACTTTTCTTCCGCTTCAAAAAACAAAGTCTGCTGCCTTGTTGTCGCTTCTCCAGATTCCTGTATATCCAAATATTTCTCATATCGTTTTTGAGCCTTTACAAGCTCTTTTTCCAGTGTTTTGGTGATTGCATCACCCACCAGATCCATTTCGTCCAAAGTAAAGCCTATATATTTATCCAAAAGCATGGGAGCTTTAGGTTTGGGTTCTGTAACGTACTTCATAGAATTAATATTAATGTAGTTTATATCAATTTCCTTTTTTCGCCTCTCGCCTCGATTTGAGAAATTCTTTAGCCGCTTCTTTGTCCTCATGTACTTCATCTGATACATAATATATTATAGCCTTTGAATTGTGAGGATTGTTTTTCCACTTTCTTCCTGTTGCATCTGGATTTACAACATATCCTTCTTTTGCCCATTGCAGGGCTGTTAGGCTCTTTTGGTTCATTCTCTTATACCAAAGAACCTTACGATGCATTTTTGTCCGGGGAGTAATTACTCCGTCTGCACATACCAATCCTTCACAGTTGTAACCGGGGCTTTCCAGAAATTCAATTTCTTTTTGAATTTCTTTTATGCTCATTTTCTCGATGCGTTCCATGTATTGTGCAATCGTTTCATCTGTCATATCTACTGCCATACTCTTGTTTTTATCTAAATGGTTGCGTACTTGTCAAGCTCTTTAATCCGCTTTATCATAAGTTCAAAACGTGCTTTTGTCAGTGGTGTAAGTGTTTCCGGGTTCTCTCCATCATAATTTTCTCCATAGATAAGATCATCTACTCCTATACCGTGGTTGTAGTTCTCTCGAATGCAGTTCCGGAGTGTCCAAAGGTTCTCCAGGTTCACCCAGTCGGCTGTGCGGTTTCGTATCTGCTGGAACAACACAATGGCAGAACGCAGATAGTGTCCTACATGGTCGTAATCATGGAAAACACGCTCACCCAAATAGTACAGAACTATTTCCTGATTTTGTTCGCCCTCGACCACCTGGCAAAGGAAGAAAGGGATATTTCTCAGATTTTCCCAATCAATGTAATTAGCTTTGGTCATAGTTTCTTAGATTTAGGATTTTCTCAAGGTCTTCGTAACTTCGAATTTCATAAATATCATTGTGAACTTTAATATAGCCATTAATTTCCGTATGATTCCCGGTAATTGCGAACAAATCGCGAAATTCAACATCCAAAATTTTTGCAATCTCTACCAGTGTAGCTATGGACATGCCTTTGCCGCCGGTTAAAATATTGCTAATGTATTGTTTGCTTTTACCCATTTTCTCCGCAAGTTCTATCTGCGATATGCCTTTCTCTTTAAGTATTTCTTTTATTCGTAATTTAGGTAATTCTTTTTCCATTCTTCTAAGTTTTTTGCAAATATATTCTTTCCTCGTTAGGTAAATAAAATAAGTTTACTAAACTTTGTTAAGTACACAAATAAAATTTACTTTTATCTTGTATAGTAAAGAAAATAGATGTACTTTTGATAATGAAATCAAAATAAAGATGATATGATTAAGCTACTTTATATTGACCTTTTTTGTGGTGCTGGTGGAACCAGTACCGGAGTAGAAAACGCACGCTACGCAGATGAGCGGTGTGCTAAAGTGATAGCATGTGTAAACCATGATGCAAACGCTATCGCCAGCCATGCGGCCAACCACCCGGATGCGCTGCATTTCACGGAGGACATCAGAACTTTGGAACTGTCTCCTTTAGTGGCACATGTGGAACGGATGAAGAAGATTTATCCGGATGCACTGATTGTATTATGGGCCAGCCTTGAATGTACGAATTTCAGTAAAGCTAAAGGTGGGCAGCCACGGGACGCCGATAGTCGTACTCTTGCTGAACACCTTTTCCGTTATATAGAATCAATTGACCCAGACTACATACAGATAGAGAACGTTGAGGAGTTCATGTCATGGGGCGATATGGATGAAAATGGGAAACCTATCAGCAAGGATAAGGGGAGATGCTATGAGAAATGGAAACGTAACGTCAGGAAGTATGGATACGATTTTGACTGGAGAATCCTTAATGCAGCGAATTATGGGGCATACACTACCAGGAAAAGATATTTCGGTATCTTTGCAAAGCGTGGTCTACCTATAGTATTTCCGGAACCAACACATTGCAAAGATGGGAAAACTGATATGATGGGTAGACTTGAGAAGTGGAATGCAGTTAAGGAAGTCCTGGACTTCACGGACGAAGGAGATAGTATATTCTGTCGGAAGAAGCCGCTGGCCGAGAAAACTCTTGAACGCATCTATGCCGGGCTGATTAAGTTTGTGGCCGGAGGGAAAGATGCTTTCATTGTAAAGTATAACTCCATGAACAGGAATGGTAAATATCAGCCACCAAGCATTGACGAGCCATGTCCAACTGTGGCTACACAAGGACGCTTGGCTTTGGCTAAAGTAAGTTTTCTATCCAAGCAGTATAGCGGACATCCGGAAAGTAAGAATATATCTATCGAAGAGCCGGCTGGTACAATAACTTGCAAAGATCATCATGCTTTTGTATCGGCTTATTATGGGAATGGTAACAATTATTCGGTAGAAAGTCCTGCTCCGGCTATCCTTACAAAAGACCATCTTGCATTAGTTACGCCCTTCTTTATGAACTACTATTCAGGGGGAGGTCAGTTAGGTGGTGTAGACGAGCCATGCCCGGCGATAACTACCGTGCCAAAGCAAAGAATTGTAACACCCGTATTCATTGACCAGCAGTTTGGTGCTTCCAGTGCAGCTTCAATAGAAAAGCCATTAGGAGCTATCACAACAAATCCCAAATACAGTTTAGTTACATGTAAGGGTAAAAGCTTTCTGATGAATCCGCAATTTGCCAGTGCTGGAGTTTCTGTTGATTCGCCCTGCTTCACACTTATAGCAAGAATGGACAAGAAGCCTCCTTATTTTGTAAATACGGAAGAAGGAATTGGTATCTGTATCAAAGAAGGAGACAGTCCGATGACTGTAAAAATAAAGCAATTCATGATTCTCTATGGATTGGCAGATATAAAGATGCGTATGCTTCGCATTGATGAACTGAAAAAGATTATGGGTTTCCCAGAAGACTATATTCTGATTGGTACACAGTCTGACCAGAAGAAGTTTATCGGTAATGCCGTAGAGGTAAATATGGCTCGTGTGCTTTGTGAGGCTATCTGTAAGGAGCTCATCAGAAAACGAAAAGTTGCATAAGAAATTTTCTATACATACATCTAACATTTTCCCCGCTGCAGTGATGCACCGGGGTTTTTTATTATAAATATATATGCCTATAAATATATATGCGCAGATATATAGATATGCAGAAATATAAATGCGTGTTTCTTCTTTGTTTCGATTTACACTTAATCATGAATCATACTATTGTATGAGAAGTAAACAATATGAGTTTACTAAACTTTGTTAAGTACACAAATAAAATTTACTTTATCTTGTATAGTAAAGAAAATAGATGTACTTTTGCACTGTGAGAAAAAAGATAAGATGTATAATTTAAATTTTAGAATATGGAAACAGTTATCAGTAATCAGAAGTTGACCGAGATTGAAAATGAGGTCTATAATCTTTGTGTTGCCAATGCTGAAACTTATGGAGAAGACGGTGGATTTTGTTATGATGAAACGGATTACGAGTCACTTGGTATTACACTCGGACAGATGAAAGGTTATCTTGGCCAACTTGTCAAGAAGGGATATATTACTGCTTGTGAGGGTTGTTACTTTACGCATTTTATAGTAGCGAATGATTGAGTATAATCGGCGGGGTGAAAGCCCTGCCTAAATAAAATAAGAGTCATGAAAAAGAAATATTTCAGCTTAATCTGGTGACTCTTCTGCCAGCTATAATTAAAAACAATTATGAAGGAAAAAGAAATACTGAAAGAAATTATCGAGTGGCTTAACAATGATACCAGCTACTTATCCACAAGAACCGATTATGCTAAAGGCTATAAAAATGGAATTATATGTGCGAAAGAAATAGTTGAAAGCATAATCAAAAACCACAACCCAGAATTATTAAAATTTTAGTAATACGATTATGGAAAAAAATGCATATTCAGTAAGCTGCCAGCTTGTATCAACACATGCTAAATTAAATGTATTGACAAAATGGCTAAAGAAAAAGAACATAATGATGTCTGAAATCGTCGAACAGGAAATCACTAACCTGCAAGTATTATTGATAGATCAACTAATGCTAGCATTTTGCCTCCTTCTTTCTTCCAGTTTTACGTCAGTCATTAGTTTGTACATATGTCTTGCATGGTTCGTAATATCAGCTCTGGCATGCGAGAAGTATGTGTACCATAACATTCAATGATCATCTAATTTTTGGTTCACAATCCATAATATATATAAATACGCATACAGAAATATATTAATATATATGCGTATTTATATATATTTCTATATATCTATAAATACAGATATATATATTTGTAAATATCAGTATATTTAAATATATTTGCCAATAAATCATCAATTATGACAACAATTATCTCTCCATTAAATTACAAGGGCGGAGTCGGTAAATCCACAACCGCCTATAACCTTGGTGTAGCCCTTTGGATATTAGGTAGAAAAGTGTTATTAATAGATACCGATACCCAGTGTAATCTTACAAACCTGATAGGACATAATCAAACCGGGAATGATGCAACTCTGTTTGAATGGCTAACGCAGGATGATCAAAAGATGCCAGTATATGAACAATACCCAAATCTGTATTATGTACCAGCATCAAACAAGTTATCAAACATCGAAAGCTTCTTGATGAATAAACGAAACAGAGAAAAAGTATTGGCGAAAAAATTAGCTCCATACCTCTCCCCTCTCCCAAACGGGAATTACCTGTTTGACTATATCATTATTGACTGTGCTCCTAAAGAAGGGATCGTAAACGACAATGTCATGAGTGCAAGTGATTACATTCTCATTCCAACAGAATGTTCCGGTTTCTCATTGCAAGGTATGCAAAACCTTTTGTTCAGCATTAACGACGTAAAGGAAAACCTGAATGAGAAACTCGATATTCTCGGTTTTCTACTTATCAAATATGACAAACAAACCAGAATATCCAAACAGGTAACAGAGTTCTTTGAAAGTAATTATCCGGAAAAAGTCTTTAAAACACGTATACGAAAAAATATTAAGTTCGATGAATCTCCACTAAAGCATCAGGGCATATTTGAATACGCTCCGGAAGCTAACGGCTCGGAAGATTATATGTCCCTTGCTGAAGAAATAACCGGAGAAACAAGACCTACAGACTGGCAACAGAAAGCTCTGACAGCATGGAATATCAAAAATAACATAAAAGAGGAGGAAAAGCAATGACAAAAAACAAATCAGTAGACCTAGGTATTGATACCTTCATGCAAAGTGTTGCCGAAAATAAACCTGCTGGTAACAATGAACCATCAAGTTTTTCTCCCCGAACAGAAGCAGAAGTAAAACGTTCAAAAGGACGACCGCCCAAAATATCCCAACGTTCAGAACGCATAATCTTCAAGCTCGATGAGAAAACATACAAAGACTTATCTATCATAAAAGCTCTTAACCGTCTGGATATTCAGGATATTGTTTTTGCCGCAACCGTAAAGTTCCTGAAAGAATACAATACAGATAGTGGTTTGACCGACAAGGGTATTGAGCTTGTTAAAGATATAAAAGACCAATATGAAAAGTGAGCAATCCGATAGGGAAAAAAAGGGCAACTGTCGATAATTTATATATATAAGCATCTATAATTCTATTAATATAGATATACAGAATTATAGATGCTTATATTTCTATTTATACAAAATAACGCAATCGACCACATCGGTGGGGAGTCCAAAAAGAGGGTATCGAGTGAAATAGGGCTGCACTTCTTCATCAAGCGGGGTGCAGACAAGTTCTGCACCGATACGTTTCAAAGCTTCATCTATCAGCCTTACGATTAATGTTAACTGAAAGCCCATTCTTTCAGGTATGGGATGAAAGTTTTC